>WBZO01000274.1_pt1 | contig 121686 bp, 112 predicted proteins | sample 5204261 | NCBI WGS metagenome assembly WBZO01 (sample SAMN12412400, study PRJNA552823) | activated sludge metagenome | isolation source: activated sludge from anammox sidestream of wastewater treatment plant... | place: USA: North Carolina | collected 2017-09 | reverse complement strand
CCGTCCGGACTCCGGTGGGCCGGTGTGGTTCATAATGACCGGCGGAGACAGCGAGGCTGATGCGACCAACTGGGCTCGAGAACGTGAACGTGGCCGGCTTCGAGGACATGCCGACGCCGGAGGCCGTGCAGGAGATGGTGCCGCTCTCGGAGGCGGCCGCCGAGACGGTGGCGAGCGGACGGGCGATGGTCAGGAGCGTCCTGGACCGCACGGCGCGGCGGCTGCTCGTCATCGTCGGACCCTGTTCGATTCACGATCCGGAGGCGGCCATGGACTACGCGCAGCGACTGCGCGCGCTCGCCGACCGGGTCCGTGACACGCTGGCCATCGTCATGCGCGTGTACTTCGAGAAGCCGCGCACCTCCACGGGATGGAAGGGCTTCGTCAACGATCCGCGCATGGACGATTCCTTCCGCATCCAGGAAGGGATCATCGGCGCCCGACGGCTGCTGACACGGTTCGCCGAGATGGGCCTGCCGGCTGGCACCGAGGCCCTGGATCCGCTCACCCCGCAGTACCTGGGCAACCTGATCAGCTGGTATGCGATCGGGGCCCGCACCACCGAGTCGCAGACCCATCGCGAGATGGCCAGCGGACTGTCGGCGCCGGTGGGCTTCAAGAACAGCACCGACGGCGGCCTCGAGGTGGCCATCAACGCCGTCCGCTCGGCAACGGCGGGACACAGTTTTCTCGGCATCAACCGGCAGGGGCGGTCGGCCGTGGTGCGCACGCGTGGCAACCCGTACGGCCACCTGGTGCTGCGCGGCGGCGGCGGCCGGCCGAACTACGACACCGTCAGCGTGCGCCTGGCCGAGCGCGCGCTGACCGCCGCGGGCCTGCCCGCCAACATCATCGTCGACTGCGCGCACGTGAACTGCCTGAAGGACCACACGCTGCAGCCGCTCGTCTTCCACGACTGCGTGCACCAGATCGCCGAGGGCAACTCGTCGATTGTCGGCCTGATGATGGAATCCAACCTCGAGGCGGGCAGCCAGCCGATCCCCGCGGATCGATCGACGCTGCGCTACGGGGTGTCGATCACCGACCCGTGCGTCGACTGGAAGACCACCGAGGAGGTGCTGCTGCGGGCGCACGACTGCCTGCGGCCCATGTTCGGCGCCAGGCGCGCGAGCTGACGCCGGCGGGCGGCCGAAAACACGAACGGCCGGCTCGCGCCGGCCGACTTCATCCTCGTTGTTAGCCTGTTGTCAGCCCGGAAGGCTGTTTCTGGTCGGGGCGACTGGATTCGAACCAGCGACCCCCTGAACCCCATTCAGGTGCGCTACCAGGCTGCGCTACGCCCCGACCTGGCCGCTCATTCTACCTCAGGACCGCACGCTCCGACACCCGGCCCGCCGACATCGTTCTGCCCACGCCGCGCCCAGAGGCGCGCGCGGCACCGGTGACGCCGGCCGCCAGCCCTCGACGCCCGACTATACTGTCGCGGCTCGCGCCCGATGAACATCGCCACCGATCTCACCGTCGTCGTCGTCGCCGGCGTCCTTGGCGCCGTGGTCGCCCGTCTGCTCCGCCAACCCCTGCTGCTCGGCTACCTGCTTGCCGGCGTCCTGCTCGGGCCGCACCTCTCGAACACCGTCACCGATTCGGGCAACCTCGAACTGCTGGCCGAAATCGGCGTCACGCTGCTGCTGTTCGGCCTCGGCCTCGAGCTGTCGTTCCGCGAACTCGCCCCAGTACGGCGCGTGGCGCTGGCAGGCACGCCCATCCAGGTGACGCTCTCCGCCCTGGCCGGACTGGCCATCGGCCGCCTGCTCGGATTCGGCTGGATCGTGTCGATCTGGCTCGGCGCCCTGCTCTCGCTCTCGAGCACCATCGTCGTCATCAAGACCCTGCAGGCCCAGGGACGCATGGGCACGCTGTCGAGCCGCGTCATGCTCGGCATGCTGGTCGTCCAGGACGTGGCGGTCATCCCGATGATGATCGTCCTGCCCCAGCTCTCGGACCTCGATGCCGGACTGGCCGCCGTCGCGCTCTCCATCACGAAGGCGACGGCGTTCCTCGTGCTGATGGTGATGGTGGGCGGCCGCGTCTTTCCATGGATCGTCGAGCGCGTGGCGCGATCCGGATCGCGCGAGCTCTTCCTGCTCGTCGTCACGGCGCTGGCGCTGGGCGTCGGCTCCCTCACCCACGCCGTCGGGCTCTCGCCGGCCCTGGGCGCCTTCGTCGCCGGCCTCGTCCTGAGCGAATCGGAATACAGCCATCAGGCCCTGGCCGACATCATCCCGCTGCGCGACGTGTTCAGCCTCGTCTTCTTCGCCTCGGTGGGGATGCTGTTCGATCCCGCGCAACTGCTGGCACAGGCGTCTACCGTCGCCCTCACGGTCGTGACCATCGGCGTCGCCAAGGGGCTGGTGTTCGCCGGCGTGACCCGCGCCTTCGGCTACCGCAACGTGATCCCGCTCGCCAGCGGCCTCGGCCTCTTCCAGCTCGGCGAGTTCTCGTTCGTGCTCGCCCGCGTGGGCCTCTCCACCGGCGCCATCGCCCCGGAGGTTTACGCCCTGGTGCTGAACACCGCCATCGTCACCATGGCGCTGACGCCGATCGTCTCGGGCTTCACCACGCCAATCTACGGCTGGATGACGAAGCGCCGCACGCGCGAACCCTTCCAGTCGGTGAACCTGCCGCGCGTCGGCCTGCGCGACCACGTCATCATCGCCGGCGCGGGCCGCGTCGGCACCCACGTCGCCGAGGTGCTCGTCGAGCGCGGCCTGCCCTTCGTCATCGTCGAACTCGACAGCCGCCGCCTGGATCAGGCCCGCGCCCGCGGCTGGCCCATCGTCTACGGCGACGCCGCGCAGCCACCGGTGCTGCAGGCGGCCGGCCTGCCGAACGCCCGCGTGGTGCTCGTGACCGTACCGGCCTTCCCCGTGGCGCGCGGCATCGTCGATCGCGTGCGCGCCATGAGCCCGGACACGGTCGTCGTCGCACGGGCCGACGGTTTCCATGCTCTCGAGGAACTGCGCGACATGGGCGTGGAGGAAGCCATCCAGCCCGAACTGGAAGCCGGGCTCGAGATGACGCGGCAGGCGCTGGTCCACCTCGGCCTGCCCTCGCGGGAGATCCTGCAGCTCACCGACCGGATGCGGCGCGAACGCTACGGGAAGGCTTCACTGCGGGCCGCGAGCGACAACGGGATGCTCACCCGCCTGGCCGGCGCCATGCGCCTGCTCGACTTCCGCTGGATCGAGGTCGAGCCCGCGAGCCATCTCGCCGGCCGGTCGATCGGGGACGCGAACGTCCGCGGCACGACGGGCGCCTCGATCGTCGGCGTCTCGCACGGCGAGGCGTTCACCGCCAGCCCGGGACCGTCGACGGTCCTCGAAGCCGGCGCCCTGCTGGCCGTCGTCGGACGCCGCCAGAGCCTCGACGCGGTGGAAGCGCTGGCTTCGGCCGAGGTCGACGCCGCGCCCGGCACGACATGAACCTGAGCGCGGGCGCGCGGTCAGGACGAACGCAGCCCGCGCCGGCGCTCCGTTGCGGAACCGGCACCGCCGATCGGTGGTTCGGATCCCAGGTCGCCATCGGCAAACAGCGACGGCTCGTCGGGCTCGACGACGAGTTCACGGATGGGGAGAGCGGCCGGCCCGGGCTCAGGTGACGGTGCGGTCGCTGCCGCACGGGGCGGGCCACTGGCCCGGCCGCGCCGGGCCGGCGCGGGCACGGGCGCCGCCGGCGCCACACCGGCAGCGAACACAGGGCGCGACAGCATGTCGTGGATTTCGCGCAGTCCCTCGCGCACGCCCGACACCCGCGTCCGCCACTCCGCCGGCAGCCGCGACGCCGCCTCCGGCGCAGCAGGCTGGACACCGGCCGACGTCGATGCGGCGATCTCGGCGATCAAGGTGTCTTCGGCCGACGGGGCTCCCGATTCCCGCTCCAGACGCCGGCGGACGCCGGCGAGCGTCAGGCCCTCGTTCAGCACGAGGTCGCGAATGCGCAGCGCGCGCGCCACGTCCTCCCGCCGATAGACGCGAGGCCCCGAGACCGTCTTCGAGACGCCGAGATCCCGAAACTCGTTCTCCCACGATCGCAGGACGTACGCCGGCACCCTGAGCAGCTCGCACACCTCGGCTGCCTTGAAGGCCGGCTTGTCGGGGATCACGATGTCTTCGGACACGTTGCCAGGTGGTCAGTATAGCGTAGGGCCCCGCGGCCCCGGGCCTGCTGGCCTCAGGCCCTTTCGTCGGGTTTGCTGCCGCGGCCCTCGCGGCGGCGCACGTGCATGCGAATCGGCGTGCCCTCGAAGCCGAAGGCCTCGCGCAGGCGATTCTCCAGGAACCGCTGGTAGGAGAAGTGGAACTTCGTCGCCACGTTGGTGAAGAAGACGAAGGTGGGCGGCGCCACCATCGTCTGGGCCGTGTAGAGGATGCGCACCTCGCGGCGGCCGGGGCTGGCCGGCGGATGCACCGCGGTGACGGCCTCGATGAACCGGTTGAGCTCGCTCGTGGGCACGCGCCGGCGCCGCGCCTCGGCGACGGCCTGCACCGTCTCGAGCAGCTTCGGCGTCCGCTCGCCCGTCGTCGCCGACACGTGCAGCAGCGGTGCATAGGCGAGGAACTTCAGGCCGCGTCGCACCTCCTCGTCGAAGCCCTTCACGAAGTCGGGCCCACGCCCCTTGGTCAGGTCCCACTTGTTGGCCGCGACGATCACCCCGCAACCGGCGCGCTCGGCCTCGCCGGCAATCGCGGCGTCCTGGTCGGTGGCGCCCTCCGTCGCGTCGAGCACCAATACCGCCACGTCGGCGCGCTCGATGGCGCGCCGCGCCACGATCACGCTGATCGACTCGACCTGTCCCGATCGCGCCACACGCCCCGGACGCCGGATGCCCGCCGTGTCGATCAGCCGGAACACGAGACCGTGCCATCGCAGGACGGTGTCGATGGCATCGCGCGTCGTGCCGGGGATGTCGGAGACGATCACCCGTTCCTCGCGCACGAGGCGATTGACGAGCGACGACTTCCCGACGTTGGGACGCCCGACGATCGCCACCGAGATCTCGTCCTCGACCGCGGGCCCCGACGGGGCGCCGGCCGCGGCGTGCCGCACGCGCTCGACGACCGCGTCGAGCAGGTCGTTGACCGCCTGCCCGTGCTCGGCCGCGATCTCCACGACGGGCTCGATTCCGGTCTCGTAGAACTCCAGCGCCAGCTCGCGGGCCCGGCGGTCGTCCATCTTGTTGACGGCCAGCACGATCGGCTTGCCCGTGGCGCGCAGCAGACGGGCGAGTTCCCGATCCCCGCTGACGAAGCCCTCACGGCCGTCCACCAGGAACACGAAGAGGTCGGCCGAGTCGATCGCGCGCCTGCCCTGCTCGGTGACGAGCGCCTGCAGCGGATCCTCGGTGGCGCCGTAGAGACCGCCGGTGTCCACCAGGCGGAACCACACGCCGTTCCACTCGGCATCCTGCCCCAGCGCGTCGCGCGTGGTGCCGGCCACGGGCGTCACGATGGCCCGCCGCGTCCTGGTGATGCGGTTGAAGAGGGTCGACTTGCCGACGTTGGGGCGGCCGACCAGCACGACGGTGGGCAGGCGACGGGTAGCCATCTCTGAGCGCCGCGGGCACGATGCGCCCGGCTGCGTGTGAACCTGATTATGCCGGAAGGCGGCGTTCCTGTCTCTTGACACGGCTAAATGCTTGTACCTATGCTGCTTACGGGGATGGAGCCCGCGCGCCGATGATCAAGGTCGACATCGTGAACGAGGTGGCCAGGACCGCCGACATCACCAAGGTGAAGGCCGAGATCGCCGTCGACGCGGTCTTCAACGCCATGCGCGACTCGATGCAGCGGGGCGAGCGGATCGAACTGCGCGGCTTCGGCGTGTTCCAGGTGAAGCCCCGGAAGCGCGGCATCGGACGCAACCCGCGCACCGGAACCGAAGTACGCATCCCGCCGGGCCGTACCATCCGCTTCAAGCCCGGCAAGGATCTGCAGAACCTCGAGGGCTAGCGGGGCTGCGCCCGTGACCCGCGCGCACGCGCCGGGCAGCGCCGCGCCAGCCTCGTGGCCTGCTTCGCCTGCCTCCGGCCGGCGGTCGTCTCGATGGACGTGAAAGCTCGACCCATGCGCAACCGCCACCGGCCTTCGGGCCTCACGATCGCCGTCGGGAGCCGCCCGTGAGCCAGTCATCCCCCCCGCCGGACCGGGACGACCTTCAGTCTCCGCAGCCCTGGGCCCTGCCGCCTCACGCCGCCGGTGATCTGTGGCGAGGTCATGAGCCGCCGGCGCCGCCGCCGGTGCGCGACCGGGTCTGGCTGCACGTGCTGCTGTTGCTCATCACCTTCGGCACCACCACCGTGATGGGACGGATCCACTACGAGGGCTTCCTCATCGATTTCGTCCCGCGGCAGCTGCTCTTCGTCTCGCCATGGCAGTTGTGGCTGGGCGGGCTCTGGTACTCCGTGCCCCTGATGTCGATCCTGCTGGCGCACGAGATGGGCCACTACCTGGCCTGCCGGCTCTATCGCGTGCCGGCGTCGATGCCGTACTTCCTGCCGCTGCCGCCCCCCGTGGGGCTGGCGGGCACCCTCGGGGCGTTCATCCGCATCCGCGGCGCCATCACCACCAAGCCGATCCTCTTCGACATGGCCGCCGCCGGCCCCATCGCCGGCTTCCTCGTCGCGGTGCCGGCGATGACCCTCGGGCTGCAGCTCTCGCGCGTGGTGAAGCTGCCGGCCGACTTCGTCGGGCTCGAGCTCGGCGAGCCGCTGCTCTTCCAGGGGATCACGCACCTGCTGTTCGGAACGATCCCCGACGGCTACTCGGTGAACCTGCACCCGATGGCGATGGCGGCATGGTTCGGCCTGCTGGTGACGGCGATGAACCTGATGCCGGTGGGCCAGCTCGACGGCGGCCACATCGCCTACGCGGTGTTCGGCCGCCGCTCGGGCCAAATCACCATCGGCGCGCTCGTGGCGATCGGCGGCCTCGCGCTGATGACCTACTCGTGGATCGTGTGGGCGCTGCTGCTGGTGGTGATGCTGCGGCTCTTCGGCTGGCGGCACCCGCCCACGTGGGACGAGGACGTGCCGATGGGGCGCGGCCGCCTCATCGTCGCCGCCATCACGCTGCTCATCTTCGTCGCGTGCTTCACGCCGACGCCGATCCAGCCCTACGAACTGGTGAGACCCAGGTAGGCCCCGCGCCCCGCGCCCTGCGGCTTGTGTCCGTGAGTCCCCTGCCGCACCTTTCGAGGGCGGCGATCGAGGCCGTGCCGCGGAGCACGCGAGACGTGAGGAACTCCAGGCACCTCGCGTCGCCGTGCGCGTGCTGGGACGCCAGCGAGTTCAGCGAAGTGGGACGCGAGGCCTCGAGGTCCACGCCCCAGGGCCCAGGCCCCTACAGCACCGACTGCGGATCGACGTCCACCGTGATCTGTCGCCGCAGGTCGGGGTGCGCGGCGACGGCATCGCGCACCGCCGCGCGCAGGGCGTTGCGATCGGCCCCCTTGGCGAAGAACTGCGCCCGCGACTCGCCGCGCAGCCGGCTCAGCGGCGCCGGCGCCGGCCCCGCCACGCGCACGCCCCGCGCCTCCCCCAGACGCCGCACCTCGGCCGCGATCCGCCGCGCGCCGGTGAGTGCGCGCGGCAGGTCCGCATCGCGAACGACGACGTTCACCAACGCCTCGGCCGGCGGGTAGCGCATCGCCTCGCGCATCGCCATTTCGCGCTCGAAGAACGCCTCGTAGTCCTGCGTCGTGGCCAGGCCGATGCTGTAGTGCTCGGGGCACAGCGTCTGCACGATCGCCTCGCCGGCCACCTCGCCGCGCCCGGCGCGGCCGGCCACCTGGGTGAGCAACTGGAACGTGCGCTCGCCGGCGCGGAAGTCGGCCAGCCCGAGGCCCACGTCAGCCGAGATCACGCCGACGAGCGTGACGGCCGGGAAGTCGTGGCCCTTGGCGATCATCTGCGTGCCCACCAGCACGTCGATCTCGCGGCGCGCGAAGCGCTCGAGCACGCGTGTCACCTCGCCCCGGCGTCGCACGGTGTCACGATCCACGCGCGCCACGCGCACCCCTGGGAATCCCTCACGCAGCTCGGCCTCGACGCGCTCGGTGCCAATGCCCTGGTACTCCAGCATCTCGCCGCCGCACATCGGGCAGGCGCGGGGCACGTCGGTGGCGTGGTCGCAGTAGTGGCATCGCAGCCGGCTCGCGCGCCGGTGGAAGGTGAGCGACACGCTGCAGTTCGGGCAGTCGAGCGAGCTGCCGCAGGTGCGGCAGAAGATGCTCGACGCGAACCCTCGCCGGTTCAGGAGGACGACGGCCTGCTCGCGACGTGCGAGGCGCGCGGCGATGCCTTCGCGCAGCGCGCGGCTGATCACGACGCCGGGGCCCTGCGCGGCGAACTCGTCGCGCATGTTGACGAGCGTGACGGCCGCCAGCGGCCGATCCGCCACGCGGCGGCGCATCGGGACGAGCCGATAGCGGCCCCGCTGCGCGTTGCGAAACGACTCGAGCGCCGGTGTGGCCGAGCCGAGCACCGCCAGCGCGCCGGCGCGCCGGGCGCGCACGATCGCCACGTCGCGCCCGTGGTATCGCGGCGCGTCCTCCTGCTTGTAGGACGTGTCGTGTTCCTCGTCCACGATGACCAGGCCCAGGTCCTCGACCGGCGCGAACACGGCCGACCGCGTCCCGACGACGACGTCCACCTCGCCACGGCGGATGCGGTGCCATTGATCGTGACGCTCGCCGTCCGACAGCGCCGAGTGCTGGATCGCGACGCGATCGCCGAAGGTGTGCCGCAGCGTCGCCGCGACGGCGGGCGTGAGGGCGATCTCCGGCACGAGCATCAGGACGCGGCGCCCCGACTGGCACACCTGGCGGGCGAGCCGGCGGTAGACCTCCGTCTTGCCGCTGCCGGTGACGCCGTGCAGCAGCGCCACGCCGAACTCGCGCGAGGCGGCCATCGTGCCGAGCGCCGCCAGCGCGTCGGCCTGCTCGCCGGTGAGTTCCACGCGCGCCTTTGCCGCCTCACGTCCTTCGTCGCGCAGCGCCGCCGCCCCTTCGAACGGGTCTCGCTCCACGCGCCAGTCGACGAAGTTCACCAGGCCGCGGCGCGCCAGGCCTGTCAGCACGGCTCGCGAGATGCCGTCGTGCTCCAGATCCGCCAGCGTGGCCCCTCGCGGTTCGCCCGCCAGCCACCGCAGCGCCGCGCGCTGCCGGTCGGTGAGCCCGCCGTCGCCGGCGGCCGCCAGGCCGGCCACGCTCGCCACGACCGCGCGCGTGGTCTTGAAGCGGAACGCGCGCCCGCGCAGTTCGCGTACGGCGTCGATTCGTCCCTCTCGCAGCAGCGCGCGGATCGCACGACGCACGTCGTCGGGAGAACGGCCGCCGGCCGCCGCCACCTGCGGCACCAGTACGGACCGCCGCACGGCCTCCGCGCCCTCGAGGCGCCGCATGACGTCCGCGCGTGCGTCGTCGAGGCCGCGGGCAGGCGTCGTGAGGCTGGTGGTGCGGTAAGCCGGCTCGCTCTCGATCCACGAAGCTGGCGGCATCGCCACGCTGATGGCCTCGCCCACGCCACACAGGTAGTAGTCGGCCACCCACCGCGCCAGGGCGACCAGATCGGCCGGCAGCAACGGCGTCTCGTCGATCACCTCCGCGATGGGCTTCACCTCGCCCGGATCGAGGTCGTCGAGACGCTCGAGGCGTTCGAGCACACAGCCCGTGAACAACCGCGGTCCCACCGGGACCAGCACCCGCGATCCGATGCCAGCCACGGCATCGTCGGGCAACGCGTAGGTGAGCGCCGGCAGCCGCGGAACCGGCACGGCGACGGAGACGAACACGGGCATGCGGTGGAACCGTTGTGAGGCGATGCGGCGCGCGGGCACCCGGCGCCGGCGATGGCCTGCCGCGAGATCAGGGCGTTCGGCCGGAGGCGGCCGACAACAGCGCGCGTACGCGCTTCAGATCCTCCCACGCCTCGCGCTTGTAGGCCGGACTGCGCAGCAGGAACGCCGGGTGGAACGTGGGGACGAGCACTGCGCCGTTGAACGGGTACTCGCGGCCCCGCAGCTTCGAGATCGGGGCGCTGCTGCGCAGCAGCGTCTGCGCCGCGAACTTGCCGAGCGTCACGATCACGCGTGGGTTCACGATCTCGATCTGCCGGAGCAGGAACGGCTCGCAGGCCGCAATCTCGTCGGGCTCGGGGTTGCGGTTCTCCGGCGGCCGGCATTTCACCACGTTCGCGATGTAGACGTCCTCGCGCCGCAGGTCGATCGCCTCGATCATCTTCGTCAGCAACTGGCCCGCGCGTCCGACGAAGGGAATGCCCTGCTGGTCTTCCTCGAAGCCCGGCCCCTCGCCCACGAACATGAGGTCGGCGGTGGGGCTGCCGACGCCGAAGACCACCTGCGTCCGGCCCAGCCGGGACAGCTTGCAGCGCGAGCAATCGGGGCCGATTTCGAGGCGCAGCGCCTCGAGGGCGTCTGCCGGCGCCATCACGGCCCGCGCCGGCCGCCCTGGGGTGCCGGCGTCCGCGACGGCCGGTCCCCCATCGGGAAGGCCATCCGCGGCGACGTCGCCGGCGGCCCGCGGATCCTCCGCATCGCCGTCGGGCCCGTCACGCTCCTGACGGGTGCCCGCGTCCTCGCGCGCCCGCCACGCGGGATCGCGCGAAACGCCAGCCACGCCGAACTCGGCAAAGGTCCGGAGGTGTTCGAGCAGCTGATCGCGAAGGGCGGACATCGGGCCTGGCGCCTCAGCCTTGCGGTGCGGCGGCCGTGTCGGCCTTCGCGCACTCGAGCAGCGCCTCCAGGCGATCGACGATGCGCGCGGCAAGCGTCGACTTCGCCTGGAGCGGCACGTCCTCGTCTCCGCCGGCGGTGACAAGCGTCGCGGCGTTGGTCTCCACCTCGAAGCCGGCATCGGCCCTCGAGACGTCGTTGGCCACGATCAGGTCGACCCGTTTGCGGACCAGTTTCGCGCGCGCTCGCGCCACCACGTCCTCGGTCTCGGCGGCGAAGCCGGCCAGCACCGGAGCACGCCGCTCGCCCCGCCAGGCGCCGAGATCGGCGAGGATGTCGCGCGTCCGCGCCAGCCGCAGCGTGAGGTCGCCCTCCTGCTTGACGATCTTCTGCCCCGCCGCCCCTCCCGCCGGCGTGTAGTCGGCGACGGCGGCGGCCATCACGATCGCGTCGGCCGCCTCCGCGTGCGCGAAGATGGCGCGGTGCATGTCGGCGGCCGAACGCACGCGTACAACCTCCACGCCAGCGGGCGGTGTCAGCGTGGTCGGTCCCAGCACCAGCACCACGCGCGCACCCCGTCGGGCCGCCTCGACGGCCAGCGCCATGCCCATGCGGCCGCTGGACCGGTTGCCGAGATAGCGCACCGGGTCCAGATCCTCGCAGGTGGGTCCCGCGCTCACCAGCACCGTGCGTCCGGAGAGCGTCGGCCGTGGCCGCAGCACCGCGATCGCCGCCGCGACGATGTCGCCCGGCTCGGCCAGCCGTCCCTTTCCCGTCCACCCGCAGGCCAGGAACCCCTCGCCCGGATCCACGATGTGCACGCCCCGCGCGCGCAGCGTCGCGAGGTTGGCCTGCGTGGCCGGATGCGCCAGCATGTGGCTGTTCATGGCCGGCGCCACCAGCACGGGCGCGGTCGTCGCCAGATAGGTCGAGGTGAGGAAGTCGTCGGCGAGCCCGTGCGCGAAGCGCGCGATCAGGTGTGCGGTCGCCGGGGCCACCAGCAGCAGCGCCGCCTCGCTGGCGATGTTGATGTGCTCGATGTCGGCGTTGGCGCCCGGCGTCCACTGGTCGGTGATGACGCGGCGGCGCGTGATGGCCTCGAAGGTGACCGGGCCCACGAAACGGGCCGCGGAGTGCGTCAGGATGGCGACCACGTCGTGACCGTGCTGCTGCAGGCCACGGCACACCTCGACCGCCTTGTAGGCGCTGATGCCGCCCGACACGCCGAGCGCGATGAGGGCCACGGGCGCCTTCCGCTCAGTCGGCCGGCGTCGGCTCGGCCGGCGCCACCGGCGCCACCGCGCCCGCCATCACCTCGCGCTGGGCGATCCGCGTCTCCCGGGTCTCGGTCGTCTCCACGCGCGGCGTGCAGCCGCGGAGCAGCTGCTTCGCACGGGCGCCGGCGACGGTGACGAACTCGAAGGCATTGGGCAACTTGCTGCGGTCGATCACGATGTACTCCAGGGACGCTGTCCGGACTGACCCGGCGTGGACGAATCGAAGGTCGCCACGATCGCCTCGGCGTCGACGGCCATCCCCTGGCGTCGCGAGCGCTCGGCGAGGACGATGGCGCGCAGGCGGTCCACGCAGGGACCGATGTCGTCGTTGACGACGACGTAGTCGTATTCGGCGTAACGGTCCACTTCCTGTCGCGCCACCAGCAGCCGGCGCGCGATGGCCTCCTCGGAGTCCTTGCTGCGTCCCCGCAACCGCCGCTCCAGCGCGGCGTAGGACGGCGGCAGGACGAACACCGAGATCACGTCGGCGCACCGGTTCCGGACCTGCACGGCGCCCTGCACGTCGATCACCAGCGCCACGTCGAGGCCTGAATCGAGCAGCCGCTGCGTGTCGCGCCGGCGCGTGCCGTAGTAGTTCCCGAAGACGTCGGCCCACTCCAGGAACTCGTCGCCGGCGATGAGCGCCTCGAACTCCGCGCGCGACACGAAATTATAGTCCACGCCGTCGTGCTCGCCCGGCCGCGGCGCGCGCGACGTGTAGGAACGCGACATCACGAGGTCGGAGACCTCGTGCAGGAGGCGTTCGACGACGGTGGTCTTCCCGGTGCCCGAGGGGGCCGACACGACGAAGAGGCGTCCTTGGCGCATGGGGCTCACGGCCTGGGGTTGAGACGTGGGACGGCCGGCGGGAGGCCGCTACTCCACGTTCTGGATCTGTTCGCGCATGCGCTCGAGCTCGGCCTTGGCGTGCACGACGAGTTCGGTCACGCCGGCGCCTTCGGCCTTCGAGCCGATCGTGTTGATCTCCCGGTTCATCTCCTGGAGCAGGAAGTCGAGTTTGCGGCCGCACGGCTCGCGGCCTTCCGACAGTCTCGCCCAGTGCTCGAGGTGCGCGCGGAAGCGTACCACTTCCTCGCTGATGTCGGAACGGCCCGCGAACCGCACGATTTCCTGGGCGATCAGGGCCGGCTCGACAGCCGCCTCCACCTGCAGGTCGCGAATCCGCTGCGCCAGCCTCGCCTCGGTCGCCGCGCGCCCCGCGTCGGCGCTCGCGGCGATCTCGCCGATGGCCGCGGCCAGGCCCTCGCGCCGCGCGTCGAGGTCGCGCCGCAGCATCTCCCCCTCGCGCACGCGCATCGCCTGCAGCTCCGCGACGGCTGCCTCCACCGCGTCCTCGGCGAGCGCCTGGAGTTCCGGTGACAACGCGGCGCCGGCCGCGGGATCGCCGGCATCGCGGAAGACCAGGGCCTGCGGCACGCGCAACAGGTCGCCCGGCCCGAGCCGTCCCTCCACCCATCCGCGCCCGCGCGCGCCTTCGAGGGCGGTCGCCAGCGCCGCCACGACCGGTTCGTTGAGCATCACCTCGACGCCAGGCAGCGCCTTGGCCTGGACGGTGAGGGAGGCATCGACGCGGCCGCGCGAGATCCGTCGCTGCACCGCCGCACGCACCACCGCCTCGAGCGCGGGCAGGGCCTGCGGCACGCGGATCTGCAGGTCGAGAAAGCGGTGGTTCACCGCGCGGAGCGTCACGCTCACCGTGGCGGCCTCGTTCTCGCGGGCCACGGCCGCGAATCCCGTCATCGACACCATCATGCTGTTCCGTTCCTTGCGTCCGGCGGCCGGCGCGTGCCGGCGTGTCCGGGGCCCTGTGCCCGTCGTACGCTCTCGCCCACCACCGCCATCGACGCCCCGCGCCCCGGGGCCGGCCGGGCGTCGGCGCCGGCGTCCGGATCGTGGCCGGCCTCGCCGTCCTCGTCCGCCCCGGGTTCGGCCGGCGGGCCGCCGAGCATCTGCAGCGCGTAGAGCCGCGCGTAGACGCTGTCGGGCTGCGCCAGCAGTTCGTCGTGGCGGCCGATCTCCTTCACCCGGCCGCGCTCCAGGACGACGATGGCATCGGCCCGCATCACGGTCGACAGCCGGTGTGCGATCACGAAGGAGGTGCGGTTGTCCATCAGCGTCGCCAGCGCGTCCTGCACGAGGTGCTCCGACTCGGCATCCAGCGACGACGTGGCCTCGTCGAGAATCAGGATCGGCGGATCCTTGAGCAGCGCCCGCGCGATGGCGAGGCGCTGCCGCTGGCCGCCCGAGAGCCGCTGTCCGCGCTCGCCGATCCGGGTCTGGTAGCCATGCGGCATGGCGGCGATGAATTCGTGTGCGTGGGCCGCGCGCGCGGCCGCCTCGACCAGCGCCATGGGCGCCGCGCGTCGGCCGTAGGCGATGTTGGCGGCGATGGTGTCGTCGAAGAGGACGGTTTCCTGCGTCACCATCCCGATCTGCGCCCGCAGGGATCGCAGCGTCACGTCGCGGATGTCGACGCCGTCGACGAGGATCGCGCCGCCGGTCACGTCGTAGAAGCGCGGGATCAGGTTGACCAGCGTGGTCTTGCCGGCGCCGCTCAACCCGACGATGGCCACGACCTTCCCCACCTCCACCGAGAACGACACGGCGTTCAGGATCTTCCGCCGGTCCCCGTCGTCGTAGTTGAAGGTGACCTCGCGGAACTCGACGCCCTGCCGCAGCGGCGCCGCCTCGACGGCCCCGGGCCGATCCGTCACCTCCGTGTGCGTGTCGAGCATCTCGAAGATGCGCTGGCCGGCCGCGATGGCCTGCTGCAGGCTCGCGTTCACCCGGCTCAGCTTCTTGATGGGGCCGTACATGAGGAACATGGCGGCGATGAACGACGTGAACTCGCCGGGCGTGAGCGCGCCGACGCTGATCTGCCGGCTGCCGTACCACAGGGCGCCCGCGATCCCGACGCCGCCCAGCAGTTCCATGAGCGGCGGCAGCGCCGAGAGCGCGCTGATCACCTTCATGTTCGTGCGGTAGACGCTGTGGGAGGCCGCGGCGAAGCGCGCCGTCTCGACCTCCTCGGTGCCGAACGCCTTCACGATGCGGTGGCCGGTGAACGCCTCGGCCGTGATGTGCGAGATGTGCTCGAGCTGCTCCTGGCTGCGCCGCGTGGTGCGGCGGACGCGCTGGCCCAGACGCACGAGCGGATAGACCACGACGGGCGCGCCGGTCATCACCACCAGCGCCAGCCGCGCGTCGTAGTAGAACAGCAGCCCCGCGTAGCCGACGAGCGCGAGCCCCTCGCGCAGCAGGTCGCCAATCGTCTCCGACACCGCCTGCTGCACCTGGTTGACGTCGTTGGTGATGCGCGACATCAGCTGGCCGCTGCTGCGCCGCGCGAAGAAGCTCGCCGACTGCCCGAGGATGTGCCGGAACAGCCCGTTGCGCAGGTCGCGCACCACGCGCTGCCCGACGTCGGTCATGAGGTAGGTGGAGAGGAACGCCCCGAGGCCCTTCACCACGTAGACGACCACGATCGCCGCCGCCACCGTCCCCAGCATCTCCCGGTTGGGCAGCACGTTGTCGAAGATCGGCTTGATCAGGTAGGCCAGCGCCGCCGACGCCGCGCCGTAGGCGATCATCGCCAGCGCCGCCAGGGCGAGGCGCCCGCGGTAGGGCCTGGCGTGGCGCAGCAGCCGCAGGAACGGGTGCACGGCTACGCTCTCCCGCGCCGCACGCCGCCGTGGCCGGCATGGTACCGGCCCTCCGCTGCCGGGCAGCGGCGGACGAGGCGGATCTGGTCGTCGCGCATCGGCGGGTCAGTCGGTGAACCGGTACTTCAGCAGGACCCAGAGCGCGACCACGCCGTCGCGCCATGTGATCTTCTTCCCCTCGTCGTAATTGCGTCCGTCGTAGGTGATCGGCACCTCGTAGACGCGATACCCCCGCTTGAAGATCTTCGCCGTCAGCTCGGGTTCGATGCCGAACCCGTTGCTCTGGAGGGTCATCGAGCGGAGCACCTCGGCGCGCATCACCTTGTAGCAGGTCTCCATGTCGCTCAGCATCGTGTTGTAGAGCACGTTGGTGATGAGCGTGAGGATCCGGTTGCCCAGGTAGTGCGAGAAGAGGAACACCCGGTGCCGGCCCAGGAACCGCGACCCGTAGACGACGTCGGCCCGGCCCTGGCAGATGAGCTCGATCAGCGCGGGGTACTCCTCGGGCGAGTACTCGAGGTCGGCATCCTGGATGATCACGAGGTCGCCGGCCACCTCGCGGAAGCCGCGGCGCAGCGCGGCGCCCTTTCCGCCGTTGCGCTCCTGCAGCACGAGCGTGAAGCCCCGCTCGCGCTGCAGTTCCACCAGGCGCTCGCGCGTCCCGTCGCGCGAGCAGTCATCGACGACGATGAGCTGAATCCTCAACGGGACGGCGAGCACCCGCGCGACGATCTCGTCGATGGTCTGCCGCTCGTTGTAGACCGGCATCACCACCGACAGCAGCGGGTCGTGGAGGACGCCGCGCAGGCCGGCCATCAGGCGTCGCCTCCCCGGTAGCCCCGCGGATGGGCCTGGTGCCAGCGCCACGCGGTCTCCACGATCGCGTCGATCCCGGTGAAGGCCGGCGTCCAGCCCAGGCGCTGGCGGATCCGCGCGTTGGCCGCGTACAGTGCCGGCGGATCGCCCGCGCGCCGCCCGGCCACCGTGTAGCGTACCGGCCGGCCGCTCACGCGCTCCACCGCGCGAATGACCTCCAGCACCGAGGTGGGCACGCCGGTGCCCACGTTCAGCGCCTCCGGCGAGCCGCCCGCCTCGAGGTGCGCGAGCGCGCGCACGTGCGCGTCGGCCAGGTCGGTGACGTGGACGTAGTCGCGCAGGCACGTGCCGTCTGGCGTCGGATAGTCGCGGCCGAACACCTGCAGGTCGTCGCGGCCCAGCGCCGCGGCGATCGCCCGCGGGATGACGTGGATTTCCGGATCGTGGTCTTCGCCGAGCCGGCCGTCCGGATCCGCGCCCGCCGCATTGAAATACCGGAGCGCCATCCAGCGGAGCCCATACGCGCGCTCGTAGTGCGGCAGGGCCCGCTCGACGGCGAGCTTCGTCTCGCCGTAGGCGTTCACGGGGCGTTGCGGGTGCAACTCGGTCATCGGCGTCTCGACCGGGTCGCCGTAGGTCGCGCAGGTCGAGGAGAACACGAGGCGGCTGGTGCCGGCGCGCTGCATCGCCTCGAGCACGGCGAGCCCCCCGAGCACGTTGTTGCGGTAGTACCCGACCGGGTCGCGGACGGAATCGCCGACCGACAGCCAGGCTGCGAAGTGCATCACCGCGCCGGCGCCGCTGGCCTCCAGCGCCGCCGTCAGCGCGTCCGCGTCCCGGATGTCACCCACGACGAGCGAGACCCGGCCCGGCGCGGCGCGCTGGACGGCCGCCACCGCCTCGCGATGACCGGCCGAGAGATCGTCGTAGACGACGACCGTGTGCCCGGCGCCTGCCAGCGCCAGCGTGGCGTGGCTGCCGATGTAGCCCGCCCCTCCAGTAACCAGGACAACGCCCACGAAGTCCTCTCCAGCACCGCCGGCCGCCCCGGGGCGAGGGCGCAGGGCGTGGCACTGCCCCGCCGCGCGCGAAACGCTACACGCTATCACGGCGGCGCGCTGCCGTGTCAATGCGTTGCAGCACAAGGAGTTGCGCAACACGGCCGAACCAGCCGGCGCGCACGCGCGTGTGTTACGCTGCACGGCGGCGTGCGCATCCTCGTGGATTACCGGCCCGCGCTGCGTCAGCGTTCGGGCGTGGGTGAATACATCCACCACCTCATCTCGGCCCTGGCGACCGGTCCCGGCCGCCACGACGAGATCGTGCTGTTTTCCAGCTCCCTGCGCCACCAGGTCGCCCCCGGCACGCTGAGCGGCTTCAACGTGGCCAACCGTCGCGTGCCGGTCCGCGTGCTCAACCGCGTGTGGCACCGGCTCGGCTGGCCGCCGATCGAGACGCTGGTGCGCGGGCCGTTCGACGTGACGCACTCGCCGCATCCGTTGATGATCCCGACGCGGACGGCGGCGCGCGTGGTCACGATTCACGATCTCGACTTCCTCTCGCACCCCGAGCGCACCGAGGGCGACGTGCGACGCGACTACCCGCGCTACGTGCGCCAGCACGCCCACCTCGCCGATCACATCGTGGTGAACTCGGCGCACACGGCTGGCGAGGTCCACCAGCGACTCGGCGTTCCCCGCAGCGTCATCACCGTCTGCCGGGCCGGCGCGCCCGCGTGGTCGGCACGTACGCACGCGCCGGAACCGGGCCACATCCTGTTTGTCGGCACACTGGAGCCGCGCAAGAACGTCGGCGGCCTGCTCGACGGATACGCCCGGCTGCTCGAAGACGGTGCGCCGGTCCCCGACCTCGTCCTGGCCGGCCGCCCCACCCCGGCGGCCGCTCCCTGGCTCGAGCGCATCGCGAAACCGCCACTGGCCGGCCGCGTGCACCACCTCGGCTACGTGAGCGATGCGCAGCGCCGCAGTCTGTACGAGCAGGCGCGGTTGCTCGTGCTCCCGTCCTTCAACGAGGGGTTCGGCCTGCCGGTTCTCGAGGCGATGACGGTGGGCGTGCCGGTCGTGGCCTCCAATCGCGGCGCCATCCCGGAAGTCCTCGGCGACGCCGGCCTGATGGTGGACCCCGACGATCCCGACGCGCTGGCCGAGGCCATGGCGCGGATGCTTCGCGAGCCAGCCCTGGCGCACCAGGCTGCCGCCCGCGGCGTCCGGCGCTCGCTCACCTTCAACTGGCAGGCCTCGGCCGAGGCGCTGCGGTCGGCCTACGAGCACGCCGTGGCCATCCACCGCAGCCGGCAGGCCGCCTTCGCCCGGCTGCCGTGACCTCGCGCGCGCTTCGCATCGGCATCGACGCCCGGGAGTTGCTGGGACGGCCCACGGGCGTGGGCCGGTATCTCTCGGAATTGCTGGCGCGCTGGACGCGGGATCCCGCGCTCGCCGCGCATCGCCTCGTGCTCTACGCGCCCGAACCGCTCGCCCTCGGCTGGATCGGCGCCGAGGGCGCCACCGTGGAACCGCGCGTGCTGCCCGGGGGATCTGGCACCCGGTGGGAACAGCTCACGCTCGCCCGCGCCGCGGCCGACGACGATCTCACCGTCTATTTCGCTCCGGCCTACCAGGCTCCGCTGCGCCTGCGCGTGCCGCTCGTGCTCTCGATGCACGACGTGAGCTTCGCCGCCCGGCCGCAATGGTTCGGCTGGCGCGAGGGCCTGAGGCGCCGCTGGCTCGCCACGTGGAGCGCGCGCCGGGCCGCCGCCGTGCTCACCCTGACCACCTGGTCGCGCGAGGAAATCGTCGAGCACCTCGGCACGCCGGCGTCGAGGATTCACGTGGTGCCGCCCGCCGTCGACACCCATCCCGCCCTCGCGCGGCCGGCGGGCGGGGCGGCCGCGGCCAGCCCGGAGGCCGGCGGCCCACTGGTGCTCTACGTCGGCTCGATCTTCAACCGGCGCCACGTGCCCGCCGTGATTCGCGGCTTCTCGCTGCTCGCCCAGGCGCGGGCCGACGCGCGCCTGGCGGTCGTCGGCGATAACCGGACCTGTCCCCGCCAGGATCTGCACGCGCTCGTCACCCAGCTCGACCTCGGCGCCCGCGTCACGCTGTACGACTACGTGAACGAGGAGACGCTGGCCGCGCTCTACGCGCGGGCACGCGCCTTCGTCTTCCTCTCCGAGTACGAAGGCTTCGGGCTGACGCCGCTCGAGGCGATGGCGCGCGGCGTGCCGGCGGTGCTGCTCGACACCCCCGTCGCGCGCGAGAGCTGCGGTGAGGCGGCCGATTACGTCGCCTCGCCTGACGACCACGAGGCCCTGCGCGACGCCCTGCTGCGCCTGCTCGCCGATGGCCGGCACCACGCGTCGCGGGTCGAGGCCGGGCGACGGCGTGCGGCGGCCTTCAGCTGGGACCGCTCGGCGCGCACGACCTTCGACGTGATCCGGAGCGTCATCGCCGGCTGACCCGCCGGTGCGCGCGATGCCCACGCCGCTCGACATCATCATCGTGAGCTACAACGCGCGGGCCGAGCTCGAGGCGTGTCTCGGCGCGCTGCGCGCGCATCGGCCCGCACGCGAGACACGCGTGGTGGTCGTCGACAACGCGTCACGCGACGGCTCGGCCGATGCGGCCGCGCGCGCGTGGCCCGGAGCGCTGGTCCTCCCGCAGGCGTCGAACCTTGGTTTCTCCAGGGCGAACAACGTCGGCATCCGCGCCACGAACGCCCCCCTCGTGCTGCTGCTCAACAGCGACACGCTGGCCGGCGCTGGCGCGATCGACCGGCTCGTCATGGCGCTGGAGGCGACGCCGGCGGCCGCGGCCGCCGGCCCGAGGCTCGTGGACGCCCGTGGCCGGCCCGAGTTGTCGTTCGGCCCGATGATTTCACCCTGGAACGAATTGCGGCAGAAGATCCTCGGCCGGCTGTATGCCCGCGGCGTGCCACCGGCGGCGGCCTGGGTCGGCCGCCGCACCTCCAGGCCGCACTTCCCCGACTGGGTGAGCGGCGCCTGCCTGCTGGTGTGGCGAGCCGAGGCCGAGGCGGTGGGACTGCTCGACGAGCGTTACTTCATGTACACCGAGGACGTCGACTTCTGCGCGGCCCTGCGCGGCCGCGGACGGCGCATCCTGTTCACGCCCGACGCCGAGGTGGTGCACCTGCGCGGCCGCTCGGCCGCCCGCGCGCCGGCCGCCACCGCGGCGCTCTACCGGCGCAGCCACCTGGCGTTCTACGAGAAGCACCATCCGCGCTGGGCGCCGCTACTGCGCCGGTATCTGCGGTGGCGTGGCCAGCCGGTGGGCGCCGATGCCGTGATATCCTGACGCATCCGGGCCCGATCGCCGGCGCCCCGCGCCCTTCCGGCCACCCGCCGGTATCCCAAAGCCGACCCGTGCGTATCGCGATCGACGCCAGGAAGCTGCACGACTACGGGATCGGTACGTACGTCCGCAACCTGCTCCGGCAACTGTCCCGGCTCGACCCGGACTCGGCGATTCACGTCATCTGCCGGCCCGGCGATGCCGCGCGTGTGGCCGAATTCGGGCCCAACCTGTCGCCGGTGCCCACCAGGCCGGAGCCCGGCGCCGTGGCCGACCAGTTCGTGGTGCCCGCGACGCTGCGCCGGCTGGGCACGCAGGTCTACCACACGCCGCACGCCATGCTGCCGGTCGCGCGGACCTGCCCGGCGGTGGTGACCGTCCACGACTGCGTGAACCTCACGTTCCCGCAGTACGCGCCCGGCCGGATCGCGCAGGGGCTCACCAAGGCGCGCATGTGGTCGGCCCTGCACCGATCGGCGCGCATCCTCACCGTGTCGGAAGCCTCCAAGCGCGACGTGCTCTGCTTCTTCGACGTGCCTGCGGCCAAGATCGCGGTGATCCCCAACGCGATCGACGATCGCTTCAGCCAGCCGCCCTCCGCCGAGGAGGTGCAGCGCGTGCGCGAGCGCTACCAGTTGCACGAAGAGTTCGTCCTCTATGCCGGCAACGTCAGGCCCCACAAGAACCTGGTGCGGCTCATCGAGGCGCTGCAGCAACTGCGCGAGTCGAGCCGCTTCGAGGCGCTCAAGCTCGTGATCATCGGCGACGAGATCTCCCGGTACCCGACGCTGCGGCGGGCCGTGCACCGTCTCAAGCTCCACAAGCACGTCCGGTTCTTCGGCTTCGTGCCGGACCGCACACTGGCCGTGCTCTACCGTCTGGCCACGGTGTTCGTCTTCCCCTCGCTCTACGAGGGCTTCGGCCTGCCGCCGCTGGAAGCCATGGCCAGCGGCACGCCGGTGGTCACCTCGAACCTGTCGTCGCTGCCCGAGGTGGTGGGCGATGCGGCGCTGCTCATCAACCCCTACGATCCGGCGGAGATCGCCGAGGGCATGCGCCAGGCGCTCACCGACGAGGCCCTGCGGGCCCGCCTGGTCGCCCGCGGCCAGGCCAGGGTGAAAGCGTTCTCCTGGGAGACGTCGGTGAGGCGGGTGCTGGAGATCTACCGCGAGGTCGCCGGCCAGTGAGCCTCACGGGCAGCCCGCCGTGGCCGGTGCCGGCCGTGCTCTCCGGGGCGCGCATCGCGATCGTGCACGACTGGCTGACGGGGATGCGCGGCGGCGAGAAGGTGCTCGACCTGCTCTGCGCGATGCTGCCGCACGCCGATGTGCACACGCTGATCCACGTGGCCGGCAGCGTCTCGCCGCGCATCGAGCGGCGGTGCCGCGAGGTCGCCTTCGTGGGCCGGCTCCCGGGCGCCGGCCGGTACTACCGCCACCTGCTGCCCCTGTTTCCCGCGGCGGTCGAGCAGTTCGATCTCGACGGCTACGATCTCGTGATCTCCACCAGCCACTGTGTCGTGAAGTCGTCGGTGGCGCCGGGACGGGCCCGCCACCTCTGCTACTGCTTCACGCCCATGCGCTACGCCTGGGATCAGTTCGATGCCTACTTCGGTCCGCAGCGGCTGGGTCGGCTGAGCGGGCTGCTGCGCCCGGTGCTGGCGCGCCTGGCCGTCTGGGACGCCGGCACGGCGGGGCGCCCGCACCGCTATCTCGCCATCTCCCAATACGTTGCCCGGCGGATCGCCCGATACTATAATCGCCGGTCAACCGTCGTGTTCCCGCCGGTGGACACCGAGTTCCATCGTCCGGGGGCGGAGGCGCCGCGCGCTGGATGCCTGGTGGTATCGGCGCTGGTGCCGTACAAACGGGTGGAGACGGCCATCGAGGCGTGCCGCATCGCGGGCGAGCACCTGACGATCGTCGGCACGGGGCCCGAGGAAGGGCGCCTTCGTGCCGTGGCCGGCGACCGGGTGCAGTTCCTCGGCTGGCGCACGGACGAGGAAGTCCGCGCCCTGTACCAGCAGGCGCGGGCCGTGCTGCTGCCCGGCGAGGAGGATTTCGGGATCGTGCCGGTCGAAGCCATGGCGTGCGGAACGCCCGTCGTCGCGCTGGCCGCGGGCGGCGCGATCGAGACGGTGGTCGACGGGATCACGGGCCGGCTCGTCGCGACGCCGGAGGCCGAGGGCTTCGCCGAGGCGATCCGCGCGCTCCCCACGCCGGATCCCGTCACGATCCGGGCGCACGCCGAACGCTTCTCGCCGGCGCGCTTCGTCGCCGCCTTCGGCGAGGCCGCCGCACGGACGCTGGAGGCCGAGGGTTCCGCCACGCGATGGTGAAGCGCTACAACCGCCTGCTCGTCGCCTTCTACGTCGTCACCGACTCGGTGCTCGGCATGACGGCGTTCGTGCTGGCGTACCTGCTCCGGTTCGAGAGCGGCCTGATTGCCGCGCCCAAGGGCTATCCCCCGTTCGGCCAGTACGTGGACGTACTGCCGTTCGTCGGCGCGCTGGTCCCGCTCGCATTCCACGGCCAGGGCATCTACCGGCTTCGCCGCGGGCGCACGCGGGTCGACGACTTCTTCGCCGTGCTCGTCGGCAGCATCCTCGCGGTGGTGCTCGGCGTGGTGAGCACTCTCTACGTGCAGGCCTACTACGTGCCAGACGCGCTGAAGGATCGCGGCGCCTACGAGGTGTCGCAACTGGTGTGGGGCCTGTTCCTCTTCTTCAACGTCCTGCTCACCTACAGTTCGCGCGCGCTGGTGCGCGAGACGCTCGAGAGCCGCTGGCGGCGCGGCATCGGCCTCAAGCGCGTGCTGATCGCGGGCGCCGGCGATCTCGGGCGCGCGGTGGCCGACAAGGTGATCGAGCACCGCGACCTCGGCTACCAGTTGACGGGCTTCATCGACGACCGCGCCACGGGCGACCACATCGGATACCGCGGCCTGCCCATCCTGGGGACGCTCGACGAGGCGAGCGAGGTCCTGCAGCGCGAGCACGTCGACCAGCTCTACGTCGCGCTCCCGCTCGACGAGCACGTGAAGATGCTCGCCCTGGTCGAGAACGCCAACCGCGAGATGCTCGACATCAAGGTGGTGCCCGACCTGCTGCAGGTGATCGCGCTGCGCGCGCGCCTCGAGGATCTCGACGGCATCCCCATCATCAACCTCCACGCGGTCCCGCTGCGCGGCTTCAACGCCGTCCTCAAGCGCGCCATCGACATCGTCATCTCGTCGGCGTCACTCGTGGTGGCCGTTCCCCTGATGGGGGTGGTCGGCCTTCTTCACCGGCTGCAGTCGCCAGGGCCCGTGTTCTACCGGCAGGAACGCATGAGCCTGGATGGCAAGTCGTTCTGGGTGTGGAAGCTGCGCACCATGCGGGTCGGGGCCGAGCGCGAAACCGGCCCGGTGTGGGCCGAGGAGAACGACCCGCGCGTCACGCCGATGGGCCGGTGGCTGCGCCGCTTCTCGATCGACGAGCTGCCGCAGCTCTGGAACGTGCTCCGCGGCGACATGTCGCTGGTCGGCCCACGGCCCGAACGCCCGTTCTTCGTCGAGCAGTTCAAGCACCGGATCCCGCAGTACATGCTGCGCCACAAGGTGAAGGCCGGGCTCACGGGATGGGCCCAGGTGAACGGCTGGCGCGGCAACACCTCGATCGAGAAGCGGATCGAGTACGACCTGTACTACATCGAGAACTGGTCGGTCGGGCTCGATCTCAAGATCATCTGGCTCACCGTCGTGAAGGGCCTCTGGCACAAGCATGCGTATTGACCCGCCGGGCCCGGGCTCCCTGCCGGGGCCCGCACGACGCACGGCCCCGGATCGGCGCCGGTCACGCCGCGCTGCGCGCGATCCCGTCCCGACGGCGCGCACGCCACCTTCGGCCACCACCCCATGTCCCACGCGCGCGTCGTCGTCACCGGAGCCGCCGGCTTCATCGGATCCCACCTGGCCGAAACCCTGCTCGATCGGGGCTACGCCGTCATCGGCATCGACAACCTGCTGACGGGCGACATCGCGAACATCGCGCACCTGGCGAACCGCGAGTTCACCTTCATCAAGCACGACGTCACCAACTACATCTACATCGACGGGCCCGTCGATTACGTGCTGCACTGGGCCAGCCCCGCGAGCCCGATCGACTACCTGGAGCTGCCCATCCAGACGCTCAAGGTGGGCGCGCTGGGCACCCACAAGGCGCTGGGCCTCGCCAAGGCGAAGCAGGCGCGCTTCGTCATCGCCTCCACGTCGGAGGTCTACGGCGACCCCCTCGTGCACCCCCAGCCCGAAGGCTACTGGGGCAACGTCAACCCGGTGGGGCCGCGCGGGGTCTACGACGAGGCCAAGCGCTTCGCCGAGGCGATGACGATGGCCTATCACCGCTATCACGGGGTGGACACGAAGATCGTGCGCATCTTCAACACCTACGGGCCCCGGATGCGCGTCAACGACGGGCGCGCGGTGCCGGCCTTCGTGAGCCAGGCGCTGCGCAACGAGGACGTCACCGTCTTCGGCACCGGCACCCAGACCCGCAGCTTCTGTTACGTGAGCGACCTCGTGGACGGCATCATCCGGCTGATGGAGTCGCCGGTGAACGAGCCGGTGAACCTCGGCAACCCGCGCGAGATGACCGTCGAGGAGATCGCCCGGACGATCATCCGCATGACCGGGGCCAGCTCGACGATCGTCTACCGCCCGCTGCCCACCGACGATCCGAAGGTACGCCAGCCCGACATCACCAGGGCGCGCACGCTGCTCGGCTGGGAACCGAGGGTGCCGCTCGAACAGGGCCTGGTGACGACGATCGACTACTTCCGCCGCAAGCTGGGCCTTGCGTGAGCCGGCGCGAGGCCGGACCAGGTCCCGACCGGCGCGCCGCGGCAGTTCACGCGCCCGGTTGCGGGATCTTGCCGCGCGTCGCCGTCCACAGGTAGTGGAACGCGGAGGCGATGGTCGTCGCCAGCGAGGCGTAGACGAACACGTCCACCACCCCGGACCGGCGGCCGAGATAGTTGAAGTAGAGCGTGACGACGCCGGTGAGGACGAAGGTGGCGGTGGTCGCCTTTCCGAGGAGCGACGGCCTGAAGGTGCGCCGCTCCACCGCGAGGTTGACGATCGCCACCGTGGCGACGATGCCGACGTCGCGGCTGATCATCAGCACCGTGAGCCACACCGGCAGCCGGTTCGGCATGTGCTCGAGCGGCAGCGTGAGCACGACGAACGTGGTGACCAGCAGCAGCTTGTCCGCCATCGGGTCGAGCCACGCGCCCAACTCGGTCTTCTGCTTCCACCATCGCGCGATCAGGCCGTCGAGCACGTCGGTGAGGCCGGCGACGCAGAACACGGAGAGGGCGGCGCCGAGGTAGCCGTAGATGAGCAGGATCGCGAAGACCGGGATCAGCAGCATCCGCAGCAGCGTGAGCTGATTGGCCGGGGTGAGGGCGCCCGTCATGGCAGCACCGCCGCCTTCACGCGGGCGAACCCGGCGCGCTCCGCCAGCCGCTCCAGCCGCTCCACGGCCGCAACCGCCTCGGCACCCGACACCGGACGCGAGGCGCCGAACCCCTCGCCCTCCACGCGCGCGAGCACGCCGGCGGCGATGGCGGCCGACGCGGGGCCGTGCAGGAGGTTGCCGGGCCCGAGATCGGGGAACGAGAGGCGCTTGCCGATCCACCGCTCGGCCAGCGCCGGATCGCGCCTGCCGATCACCGCCAGCACGCGCGAGGCCACCTGCGCCAGTTCGCCCCGCCGCACGATGGCGCCGGGCTGGAACGTGTGGTTGGGCAGCGGCTCGATGAGTCCCGCGCGCGCCACTGCCGTAATCCACGGCGCGGCCCAGTGCCCGCGCGCATCGGTGACCAGCCCGGTCGTGCGCGCCGCGGCCGCCGCCACCACCGGCTGCAGGCGGATGCCGACCAGCGCCGCAAGGTCGCCGCGCGTGACGCGCGGCGCCTTGTCGAGGTCGCGGTATTGCTGCGGCAGCAGCCCGAACGCGACACGCCGCCGGAGTTCGTCCACGCGCGCGGCGAGGTCGGGTGCGGCATCGAGCGCGGCCGCGCGCTGATAGGCCTCGATCGCGGGCTCGATCTCGCCGAGGGCCTCGAGGACTTCCGCCTCGAGCAGGACGGCGGCGCCATCGTCGGGATCCAGCGCCGCGGCCCGCCGCGCGTGATCGAGCGCGGCGCCGAGGTCGCCGGCCTCGCGCTCGACCTCTCCAAGCTCTCGATGCACCAAGCCCGAATCGGGCGAGGCCTCGAGCGCGGCCGCGTACTTCGCGCGGGCCTCCTCGACCCGTCCCGCACGCCGCGCCGCCCTCGCCCCGGCCAGCAGATCCTCCAGGCCCCGGAACTTCAGCACCTCGATGCGCCGGCGCACCTCCGGCAGACCGGGGTCGATGGCCAGCGCCAGGGAGAAGGCCTCCAGCGCCTCGCCCTCCTGCTTCAGCCCGAGCAGCGCCTCGCCGCGGCCGACGACCGCCGCCACGTACTTCCCGTCGCGGGCGAGGGCGCGATCGAAGGCCGCCAGCGCGGGGCGGTAGTCGTGCGCGGCCAGCGCGGTGTAGCCCCGTCCCGCCCATGCCGGATGGAACTCCGGGCTCTTGCGCGTGATGTCGTCGAACTCCTGGCCCGCGCGCCGGACGTCGCCCGACTGCAGCCGCGCCCACGCCAGTTCGTACGCGCGCGCCGGCGCGCCGTGGGCCAGCGCCGCCGGGACGGGCGGGAACAGGAACTCGGGATACCTCGGCGGACCCGGTGCGATGGGCGGGGCCTTGGGCGCGCAGGCGGGAACCCACAGCAGCACCGCCAGGACCAGCGCGCGCCAGCCGACGTGCCACGCCCGCGGGAACCGGCCACCGACCATCGTCAAGCCCATCCTCGTCACCACCGGAACATCCGGGCCCTCATGCCCGTGCGCGGGCCGGCACCAGCCGCTCCGCGAACCGCCGCGGCACCTCGACATCGAGCCGTACGCGCCCGCCGTGCTCGTCCTGCCGCAGGACCCGCGCCTGGCGGTGAAGCACCGCGAGATGCGCGCGCTGCGCGGGCTCGGACAAGTCGAGTTCCACCGTGAACACGCGGGTATCGAGGCCCAGCAGCCTGGCCATCTCCTCCAGGAGTTGATCGATTCCGCTGCCGTCGCGCGCCGACACCACGCACGCTCCCGGGTGCCGGGCGGCCAGGCGTTCGGGCCCGTCCGGCGGCAGACGATCGGCCTTGTTGAGCACCAGCAGGCGCGGGACCTCGGATGCCTCCACCTCCTCGAGCACGTGCCGCACCGCCTCGAGGTGCCGGTCGAGATCGGGGCTCGATGCGTCGGCCACGTGCAACAGCAGGTCGGCCTCCACCACTTCCTCGAGGGTTGCGCGAAAGGCGGCCACCAGCGTGTGGGGCAGGCGCTCGATGACGCCCACCGTGTCCGACAGCAGCAGGCCGGGTCCCTTCGGCAGCCGCACACGGCGAACCAGCGGGTCCAGCGTCACGAACAGCGCATCGGAGGCGGTGGCGTCCTCCCGGGCGAGGCGGTTGAAGAGCGTGGTCTTGCCGGCGTTCGTGTAGCCGACCATCGTCACCGACGGGGCATCGGCCTCCCGTCGCCGCTCCCGGAGCTGGCTTCGACGCTGCCGCACGTCGGCCAGTTCGCGCGTGAGCGCGGCGATGCGCTGGCGGATCTTGCGGCGATCGGTCTCGAGCTTCGTCTCGCCGGGGCCCCGGGTGCCGATCCCGCCGCCGAGCCGCGAGAGCGCGGCCCCGGCCCCGACCAGCCGCGGCAGCAGGTACTGGAGCTGCGCCAGCTCCACCTGCAGCTTCCCCTCCCGCGTCCGCGCCCGGCGCGCGAAGATGTCGAGGATCACCTGCGTGCGATCGAGCACGCGGCGATCGAGCGCCCGTTCCAGGTTGCGCAGCTGGGCCGGCGTCAGCTCGTTGTCGAAGACCACGAGGTCGGCGCCCAGTTCGTCGCTGGCCCGCCGGAGCGTCTCCACCTTGCCGCGCCCGATGAAGGTGGCCGGATCGGGGCGTTGCCGCTCCTGCCCTGCCCGCATCGCCACGTCGAGTCCGGCGGCCTCGACGAGCCCGGCCAGTTCATCGAGCGCTGCCTCGGCCGCTTCACGCCCCGAACCCGGTGTCATCAGCCCGACCAGCACCGCGCGGTCGTGAGTCGTCTTCGCGGCCATCGCCGGCCGCATGTTATCACCTCGCCGCACCGCGGCGTACCGCAGGCGCGACGGCCTCGCCATCGGCCGGCGGCCCGCCGGATGCACGCGCGCAGGCGCCGGATCCCCTGCTCGGCATATGATCGGAGGTCATCGCGCCCGAGGCCACTCTCCGGCACGGCGCCTGTACCCAGACGCCCATGAACCACGTCCTGCAACTCCTCCTGTTGCTCGCCTTCATCGTGATCGCGGCCAAGCTCGCGGGCGCTGCCGCCAATCGCATCGGCCAGCCGGCGGTGTTCGGCGAGATTCTCGTCGGGCTCATCCTCGGGCCCACCGTGCTGAACGTGCTCGACTGGTCGGTGTTCCAACCCGGCGCCCTTCCCGATCATGGGGTCGCACCGCCGCGGCTCTACGGGGTGATTCACGATCTGGCCGAACTTGGCGTCGTGCTGCTCATGTTCATCGCGGGCATGGAGACGAACCTGGCCGAGATGCGGCGCGTCGGGACCGTTGCGCTGTGGGCCGCCACCGGCGGCGTGCTCGTGCCGCTCGCCGGCGGCATCGGCGTCTCATGGATCTTCGGGCTGCCGCTGGTCTGGGAAGGCATCTTCATCGGCACCATCCTCACGGCCACCAGCGTCAGCATCTCGGCCCAGACGCTGATCGAACTCGGCCAGCTCCGCTCGAAGGAAGGCTCGACGATCCTCGGCGCCGCGGTCATCGACGACGTCCAGGGCATCATCCTGCTGTCGCTCGTCGTCGCCTTCGCGAGCACTGGCGGCGAGGCCCATGTCGGCGACCTGGGCCTCGTCGTGGTGCGCATGGTCGCGTTCTTCGCCGCCGGCATCTTCCTGGGACGGTATTTCGAGGGCGTGGCCACGTGGGCCGGCCGGCTCGGCGTGAGCGAGGGACTGCTGGCGATCGTGCTCGCGGTGGCGCTCATCTACGCGTGGGCTGCGGAGTACCTGGGCGGCGTGGCGGCCATCACCGGCTCGTATCTCGCCGGCGTCCTGTTCGCGCGCACCAGCTTCAAGGAGCGGATCGAGCATGGCGTGCATCCGCTCACCTACTCCATGCTCGTGCCGGTGTTCTTCATCAGCATCGGCCTGGCGGCCAACGGCCGGGAACTGGGCCCGCAGGCCGCCTTCACCGTCTGGCTGGTCATCGTCGCGATCATGGCCAAGGCGCTCGGCTGTGGACTGTTCGCGCGCGTCTCGGGCTTCAACACCGCCGAGTCGGTCCGGGTCGGAGTGGGGATGATCTCGCGCGGCGAGGTGGGGCTGATCGTGGCCGGCTACGGTCTGGCGCACGGCATCATCCCGCAGGGGGTCTTCTCGGCCGCGGTCATCATGGTGCTGGTGACCACGATGGTGACGCCGCCGCTGCTGCGCCTGGCGTTCCCCCGTGTGACCGGCGCGCCGTCTGGCACGGTGGTGGAGGAGACGGTTGCCAGCATCCCGGAAGAAATCAGTCGCAACTCGTAAGCCGCGCGTACGCATTCCGCTGCCACGCCAGACCGGCGGGGTCCATGCCGACAAGACGCGCCGCCCCATGCGGAAGGCGAAGCACAAGCGGCCGCCGGGAGACGAGTGATCCTCGGGTGGGCCTGCCGGCCAGGGAGGCCGCCACCTCAGCTGCCGTTCACGGTAGACTAGGACTTTCCGCCGCCACGGGGGCGGCGCGACATCCGGTTTCCATCACACGAGGTGACCCATGGGCATGCGAGACACGTATGCATACGCGATTCAGACCTGCAAGGGCCGCATGGACGGCGCGGCCGAGGAGCGCGACGGCAAGCTCCACTTCAAGGGCACGGTGAAGTCCGAGGCGGACAAGAACCTGATCTGGGACGCCATCAAGACCATCCCGACGTGGCAGCAGGACGTCTCGGCCGACATCCGGGTCGTGGCGCCGGAGCCGAAGACCTACACGGTGCAGGCCGGCGACACGCTGAGCAAGATCGCCAAGGAGTTCCTGGGCAACGCCAACGCCTACATGAAGATCTTCGAGGCCAACAAGGACCAGTTGAGCGATCCCGACAGGATCAAGCCGGGCCAGGTGCTGAAGATCCCGCAGTAGCCGGCACCGGCCGCCCTGGCCGTCGTTGGCCTCCGGCACCTGCACCGGCCGGCAGCGCGCCCGGCGCCGCCGGCCGGTCCTCGCTGTCGCGCATCCGGCCGGGCACGTCCCGCACGCGGCGCCGCGTCGGCGCGCGCGCCGACGTCCAGCAGGATCAGAACCGGATGCGCACGTCTCCCTTGTCGATGACGTGGATGGTGTCGACGAAATGGATGCGGACCGGGTTGGTGCGCATGACGAGGGAGTGCGTGCGCACGCCACCGCCGAAGAACTTGACGCCGTCCATGAGCTTGCCGTCGGTGACGCCCGTGGCGGCGTAGATGATGTCGGAGCCGGGCGCCAGGTCCTCGGCGGTGTAGATCTTCTTGAGATCGCTGACGCCCATCGCCCGGGCCCGCTCGTCGTCGCCGGGCTTGTTCATCACGAGGCGCGCGAAGATCTCGCCGTTGAGGCAGCGCATCGCCGCCGCCGCGAGCACGCCTTCCGGCGCGCCGCCAATGCCCATCACCGCATGGATGCCCGTACCCTGGACCGCCGCCGCGATGCCCCATGACAGGTCGCCGTCGCGGATCAGGCGGATGCGCGCGCCCGTGGCCCGGATGTCGGCGATCAGCTTCTCGTGGCGCGGCCGCTCCAGCACCACGATGACCAGATCCTCCACCCGCCGGTTGAGCGCCTTGGCGATGCCCTTCAGGTTGTGTGACACCGGCGCGTCGAGGAACACCGCGTGCTTGCAGCTCGGCCCGACGACGAGCTTCTCCATGTAGCAGTCGGGCGCGTGCAGCAGGCCGTTCTCGCTCGAGGCTGCCAGCACCGCGATGGCGCCGTTGACGCCCGTGGCGCACAGGTTGGTGCCCTCCAGCGGGTCGACGGCGATGTCCACCTTCGGCAGGCCGGCGTCGGGCCTGGACACGCCTTCGCCCACGCGCTCCCCGATGTAGAGCATCGGCGCCTCGTCGCGCTCGCCCTCGCCAATCACGATGCGGCCGTCCATCGGGATGACGTCCATCGCCTTGCGCATCGCCTCGACCGCGGCCTGATCGGCCTTGTGCGCGTCGCCCTGTCCCATCGTGTGCGCACACGCGATGGCGGCCTGTTCCACGACTTTCAGGAAGTCGAGCGAGAGATCGGTCTGCATGCGTGAACCTCGTGCGACACGGGCCTGGGCGGCGCACTCCGGCGGCGGGACGCCGGCGCGGCCTGGCCTGGCCCCCCGCGAGACGTCGGGAATGCGACTTCGGGAGCAAGGACGCGGCTCGCGGCCTGTCGCCCGGCCGCGAATCCGCGAGGATGCTAGCACAGGGCCCGACGCGGCCGGTACGGCCCGCCGCTCGGGTCCGTGCCGGGCCCGACGCCTCAGGCGGGCTTGCGGAGCAGGACTTCGCGGGTCTGCGTGAGCAGGAGGAACGACTCGGCCACGCGCAGGCCCGGCAGCAGCAGCGTCACGTCGCGGTTCTGCCACGCCACGTCGCGACGTGGCACGCCACGATAGGGCTTGTGAACGAGCGTCGTCTCGTCTTCGATCACGAACCGCGTGAACTCCGGCTCGGGCCCAGGCTTCGTGGAGAAGAAGCCGGCAAGCACGCCGCCCGGTGCCAGCACCCGCGCGAGCTGGGCCCCGAGCGCGGCGGCCGACGCCTTGTCGAGGTAGTCGAAGAAGTCCCAGCAGAGGATGCCGTCGACCGAGGCGTCGGCCTGGGTGAGGCGCACCGCGAGCGTCGCGGGCCACTCGCCCCGTCGATCCTCGTGCGCCGCGCGGTAGAGGTCGGCGTAGAGATCCTCGACGAAGAACTTGCAGCCCAGGCGCTCGCCCAGCAGCGCCACGTTGGAGCCCACGACCGGTCCCAGGTCGAGCACGACCGGAGACGCACGCTGCCCCACCGCTGCCAGGAACTTCGGCAGCACCTTCGTGGCGACGCGGCGCTCGGGACCCAGAGCCGGCGCCGGCGCGTCAGCCCGATCCTTCTTGCCGAATCCGAACACGGGTGAGTGGGAGCGGGCCGGCACCCCGGCGGCGCGGCCCGCCCTCGAATCTCAGGCCTTGGCCGGTTTGGGATCGGCTGCCGGCTTGGCCTCGGCCACGGGCTTGGCCTCGGCCACCGGCTTGCCTCCGCCGATCACCGCGCCCCCGCGCTGCATGTCGATGCTGCCGCGGAAGTGGGCGCCCTCGGCAATGGCCACGCGCGGCGACGTCAGGTCGCCATCCACGGAACCGTTGTCGCGGATCTCGACCTTCTCCGAAGCCGTGATGTTGCCCACCACCTCTCCAAGCACTACCACCTGCTTGGCGAAGATCTCGGCCTTGATCTTGCCGTTGGGGCCGATGGTCAACACGTTCTGCCGGAGCTCGATCCTGCCGTCCACCTGCCCTTCGATGGCCAGATCCTCGCTGCCGCTCAGTTCACCCTTGATGACGACTGACTTGCCGATGTTCACCGTGTCCCTCGCGAGCGTTGATGACCTGGGTGCGCCAGCAACCGGTTCAGGCGCCGGCGGGGCACTCGAGGCCGGCGCCGGCGGTGGCGCCGGAGCCGGGGTGGCCGCTGGAGGAGCCGGCCGCACACCTTCGTCCCGTTTCCACATAGACGAGAACTCCCGTGAAAGCGTCGTACTGCGCAGGAAAGACCGTTCGGGCCGGGGCGAGCGCCAGTATACCTCACGCCGGCCACGCAATCGCCGGCTCGAACCCAGCATTCCGCTCGCGGGCGGCGCCCGATCGGCGTCCGGCAGGACGCGCGCGCCGGATCACCCGCACGGCTCCGCGGTCACCACACGAAGAGGGCCGCGGGAGCCGCCGCTACGCTACGATGGCTGGGTGAGGATCTACCTGGATCACAACGCGACAACGCCCATCCTGCCAGAGGCGCTCTCCGCGATGGTGCGCGTGCTGCAGACCTCGATCGGCAACGCCTCGAGCGTCCATCTCGACGGGCAGCGGGCCAAGGCCGACATCGACGAGGCGCGCACCGCGGTCGCCGGCCTCATCGGCGCCGAGGCCAGCGAGCTGGTCTTCACGAGCGGTGGAACCGAAAGCGACAACCTGGCCGTGCGCGGCGCTGCCGAGGTCCTCGCCGGGTCGAAGCGCCGTCACCTGATCGCATCGGCCATCGAACACGAGGCGGTCCTCAACACCGTGCGCGCGCTCGGCAAGCGCGGCTGGGACGTCTCGTGGCTGCCGGTCGACGCCGACGGCGTGGTCCGCGTGTCGGCTCTCGTTGCGCTGCTCCGCCCCGACACCGCGCTGGTGTCGGTGATGCACGCCAACAACGAGGTGGGCACCGTTCAGCCCATCGCCGAACTGGCCGCGACGGCCCGCGCGGCGGGCGCATGGTTCCACACAGACGCCGTGCAGACGGCCGGCAAGCTGCCGGTCGACGTCTCGGCGCTCGGCGTGGATCTGCTCTCGGTGTCGGCGCACAAGTTCGGCGGGCCGAAAGGCGCCGGCGCGCTCTGGATCCGGCGCGGCGTCCGGCTCACGCCCTGCCTCACCGGTGGCCGTCAGGAGCGCGGCCGTCGAGCCGGGACGGAGAACGTCGCCGCCATCGCCGGCTTCGGGGCCGCGGCGCGGCATGCGGCCGCGCACATCGACACCGATGCACCACGCACGGCCCGGCTGCGAGATCGGCTCGAACTCGGCATCCTCTCGACAGTGCCCGACACCTCGGTCAACGGCGGCAGCGCCCCGAGGGTGCCCAATACCACCAATGTCGCATTCGCTGGCGTGGAGGCCGAGGCGCTGCTCATGGCGCTCGACCTCGAGGGCGTGGCCGTCTCGACCGGATCGGCCTGCTCCTCCGGTACGCTCGAGCCCAGCCACGTGCTGCGGGCAATGGGCCTGGCGGGCGCACGGGCCCAGGACGCGCTGCGCTTCAGCCTCGGGTCCGCCACGACGGAAGACGAGATCGACCGCGTGCTCGAACGGCTCCCGCGGCTGGTGCGCCGGCTGCGCGACCTCCGGGGGCGAGGCTAGCCGTGCGCATCGTCGCCGCCATGTCGGGAGGCGTCGACTCGACGGTTGCCGCCGCCCTGCTCGCCGAGAGCGGCCACGAGGTGATTGGCCTCTCGATGCAGCTCTACGATCAGCAGTCGGGCGAGGCGAGCTTCGGCTCGTGCTGCACCCTCGACGACCTGCACGACGCGCGGCGCGCGGCGCACGCGCTGGGCATCCCCCATTACATCGTCAACTTCGAGCGGCCGTTCGCCGAGCACGTGATCGAGAACTTCGTGAGCGAGTACCTCGCCGGACGGACCCCGATCCCCTGCACCCACTGCAACAGCGACGTGAAGTTCGCCACGCTCGTCGAGCGGGCCGGTTCGATCGGCGCGACGCACGTGGCCACGGGCCATTACGCACGCGTGCACCGCGACGAGACGACGGCGCGCTACGTGCTGCGCCGCGGGCGGGATCCGCAGAAAGACCAGGCCTACTTCCTCTTCTCGCTGACGCAGACGCAGCTGGCGCGGGCGGTGTTTCCCGTCGGCGATCTCACGAAGGACGAGGTCCGCGAGATCGCGCGCGCCAGGGGCCTGCGCGTGGCCGACAAGCCCGACAGCCACGAGATCTGCTTCGTGCCCGACGGCGACTACGCGGCGTTCGTGGAGCGCCGCAGCGGCGCGGTCGCCGGCCAGATGGCCGGCGTCATCACCGACGCGGCCGGACGCGTGCTCGGGACCCACGACGGCGTGCATCGCTTCACCATCGGCCAGCGCAAGGGCCTGCGCCTGGCCGTGGGCGTTCCGCTCTACGTGACCGGGATCCGCCCGGCGACGCGCACGATCGTCGTGGGACCGCGCGAGGCGCTCGAGCGGACCACGTTCGAGGCGGGCCAGGTGAACTGGACGTCGGGCGAGGCGCCCGCGGCGCCCATCCGCGCCGGCGTGCAGATCCGCCACCGGCACGCGGCCGCACCGGCCACCATCGAGGTGCTCGCCCCGGATCGCGTGCGCGTGACCTGCGACCTGCCGCAGAGCGCCATCACGCCCGGGCAGGCAGCCGTGTTCTTCGACGGCGAAGAGGTGCTGGGAGGAGGGTGGATCAGGCCGTGACCGCCGCCGCCTCGTGCCCGGGCACGCCGTCGAGGTAGCGCTCGGCGTCGATGGCGGCCATGCACCCCGACCCCGCGGCGGTGATCGCCTGCCGGTACACGTGGTCCTGCACGTCGCCTGCCGCGAACACGCCCGGCACGTTCGTCCGGCTCCCCTTCCCGGTGATCAGGTAGCCGTTCTCGTCCATGTCGAGTTGGCCTCTGAACAGGTCGGTGTTCGGCGTGTGGCCGATGGCGACGAACAGGCCATCGACCGGCACCGTCTTCTGCTCGCCCGTCACGACGTCGCGCACGAGCACGCCGCTCACCTCGCCCTTGGCCGGATCGAGCACCGCCTCGACGACCGCGTTCCAGATGAACTCGATCTTCGGGTTGGCCATCGCCTTGTCCTGCATGATCTTCGACGCGCGCAGCCTGTCGCGCCGGTGAATCAGCGAGACCTTCGACGCGAACTTCGTGAGGAAGATGGCCTCCTCGACGGCCGAGTCGCCGCCGCCCACCACCGCCACCGGACGCCCGCGGTAGAAGTAGCCGTCACAGGTGGCGCACGTCGTCACCCCGTGCCCCATGAGCTTCGCTTCCGACTCGAGGCCGAGCAGGCGCGCCGACGCGCCGGTGGCCACAATCAGCGCGCGCGCGGTGATCTCGCCCTCGTCGGTGGTGAGCACGAACGGCCGCCTGGACAGATCGACGGCCTTCACGTCGCCCACGACCACCTCGGCGCCGAAACGCTGCGCCTGGGCGCGCAGTTCGTTGATCAGGTCGGGCCCCATGATGCCGTCGCGGTACCCGGGGTAGTTCTCCACCATCGTCGTGAGCATCAGCTGACCGCCCGCGCTCAGCCCTTCGATGACCAGCGGCGCGAGGTTGGCCCTTGCGGCGTAGAGGGCCGCGGTGAGCCCGGCGGGGCCGGATCCGATGATGACGACGTCACGGGAGGTGGTCATGGGTGTGTCTCGGCGGGGTGTCGGGATCGAGGCCTGGGGCCTGGGGCCTGGGGCCTCGGCTCCCGGGCCCCGGGCGACGGGCTCAGAAGTGCTTCTCCACCATCTTCTTCAGCTCGGCCTTGTCGCGCACGCCGAGCACCTGATCCACCATCCGGCCTCCCTTGAAGACCATCAGCGTCGGGATGCTGCGGATCCCGAACTGCGTGGGGATGATCGGGTTGTCATCGACGTTCATCTTGCCGACGGTGAGCTTGCCCTCGAGTTCGCCTGCGAGCGCATCGAGCGTTGGCGCGATCATGCGGCAGGGGCCGCACCACTCGGCCCAGAAGTCCACCAGCACCGGCGTCGTCGCGGCGCCGATCACCTGCTGGAAGTTCGCGTCGGTCAGGGTCGTAATCTTGTCGGAAGCCATGGAATCCTCTCGCGGCGCCCCAGCGCGCGCCTTCACGGCACGGCGCGGGCGCCGGGGTCACGACACAGAGACGCCGGACCGGCAGCATGGTTACAGCCACCGGCCGGCGTCGTGGATTATGGCGCAGGAACCGGCGGGCCTGTGCGCCGCCGCATCACGCGCTCGCCAGCCGTGACTCGCGCACCGCGGCGAACACCTCGGCGAAGCGCCGCGCGAGCTCCGGCACGGCGGGCAGTCCGGACCCGGCTCCCGCCCCCTCGTCGTCGACGACGCCGAAGAACGTGCCGCCGCGCATCGCGAGCATGCCCTCGAGACCCGAGGCCCGCTCGCCGCTGGCAAGCTGCCGCGCGTAGGCCGTGCCCAGCGTGCAGACCGCGTCGCTGAACACGATCCCGCCCTTGAGGAAGCTGAGCCGGCCCCAGAACTCGAGGCCATTCACCGAATAGAGTTCCGGTGCCAGGCCCAGCATGCCGAGCCACTCCGGCGCGCACAGGCCCTGGAAGGCGGCGTCGTGGATGGTGAGGACGGTGGTGGCGCCGGCCAACGCCGGCGTGCCGGCCCATTCCGTGCGCAGCAGCACCGGGACGAGCGCCGCCTGCCAGTCGTGGACGTGCACCACGTCCACCGGCTCGCCCGCTCGTGCTGCCCACTCCAGGGCCACACGGCACAGGAACGCGAAGCGCCGCGGGTTGTCGGCGTAATCGGCCTGCCCGTCGCCGTAGAGGTGCTCCCGCTCGAAGAAACCCGGGTGCTCGACCAGGATCGCCCGGGCGTTGGGCCCGATCGGCACCTCGTAACAGGCTGCCGTCTCGACGTGGCTGCCCATTGGCACGGCGAAGCAATCCACGGGCACCCCGCGCGTCTCGCCCGCGTAGCGTGGCACGACCAGCGTCACCTGGTGTCCGAGCGCGCCAAGCGCTGCAGGCAGCCCTCCGATCAGATCGGCCAGCGCGCCGGGGCGGGCAAAGGGTGCAGCCTCGGAGGCGACGATCAGGATCGACAGCGGGCTTGTCGTCGATACCGCCACGGCCGGGCTTGCTGCCGGCTTCGCTCCCGGGCTGGCCGGCGCCCGGCGCGGCGTCCTGGCCTTCCTGGCTGCCGGAGCAGGGGGGGCTTCGGATCGCGCGCCCACCGTCCGGCGCGTCCCGGCAGCCTTGCGGGAGGCTGGCGCCGTAGTCGCAGCTGCCTTGACGGCGGCCGGCTTCGCGGCGCGCGCCGGCGCTTTCCCACGGCCCCGCCCCGCCCCCGCCCCCACGCCCTCATGTGGGGTGGCGCCAGGCACGTCCTGATCTGAGGCGGCAGCCTGCGCCGTGGTCGCTTCCGGCGAGGGTGCCTGGCCGTCGGGCTTCGCCCCGGCGGCAGCGGCAGTCATGGCCTTGGACGGGCGCGTCTTGCGCACCGCCCGCTTCGTGGTCTTGTCGGTCATGGTTCTGGCTGGCTCCCGCGGACGCCTCGTGCGTCCGGCTGTCGGTCGGTGAACGCCCGCGGTGCTGCGCGCCTCGGGTGCCGCCGGGAGCCTTGCGGTGAAGCGTGGAGCGACCTTCGATCCCGGCCCGCTCTTCGGGCTGGCCTGGGGGGTCTTCTATCGGGCGGCCCGTTGCAGGGCCCGCCCTCTGGCGACGTGTTGGGCCGCCTCAGCCGGGCGGCCCAGTCGATTATATAGGTCCGCGAGCACGAAGTGCCCGAAGGGAACCAGCCCAGGCTGCGGGCCCAGGTCGAGCCCGCGCTGCGCGAGCCGCGCGGCCTCGGTCAGGTTCCGGCCCTGGTCGAGATAGGCCTTGGCGAGAAACAGGTGTCCCTCGGCAAACCGTGGATTGCCCTCCAGCGCCTGCCTGAGCGCGTCCACCTGGAGGTCGCGCTGGCCCGCGGCTTCGTAGAGCCGCGAGAGGTTGAAGGCCGCCTTGTAGCTGTCGGGGTGCAGCTTCAGCTCCTCGAGGTATTCCCGCTCGGCGGTGGCGGCATCGCCGCGCTGCTCGGCGATCAGTGCGCGGTTGTAGCGGGCGAGCTTCACGTCGGACCGGATGGCGATCGCCTCCGCGATGAGGCGCTCGGACTCGGCCACGTGGCCCCGCTGGAAGGCGAGCACCGCCATGGCGTTCTTGGCCTGCGCCACCTTCGGATCGAGGTCCAGCGCTTCCCGGAACCAGCGTTCGGCCGTCGTCGAATCGCCTCGATCGAGAAAGATCTCACCGAGCTGGTACCGGACGTACGCGTCCTTCGGACCGATGCGGAGGTAGTGCTCGTAGCCGGCGATGGCCGCCTCGTCGTTGCCCATCTGGCGATAGGCCTGCGCGATGTTGATGACCGCCAGGTCGTAGTCGGGCTTGAGCTCGAGCGCCTTCCGGTAGTTGTCGATCGCCTCCTGGAACCGGCCCGCCCGGAAGTACGCGTTGCCGAGCTTGAACCAGGCGTCGATTACCTTCGGATCCTCGGCGACCACCGACCGGAGGATGCGCACGACCTTCTCGAAGGAGTCCGGATCGGCCGTGCTGTCGCGCGCCGCGCCGAGCAGGTTGAAGATCTCCACCCGGTCCTTGGGATCGGCGCGGTCGCTGCGCGCGTCGGCGGCGCTCGCGACGAAGGAGCCAACGTAGCCGAGCGCGGCCAGCCGGGCCCGGACCTCCGGATCGACGTCCTCGGGTGGCTGGCTGGCCGTGACCTGCGTGAAACCCTGCTCGGTCTGCCGGAGACGCGACACCATGAGATCGCCGAGCGAACGCCGCGCCTCGAAGATGTTGGTGGTCTCCTTCGGATCCTCCTGGAGGTCGAAGAGCTCGGGCCGGGGCGCATCGATCAGCTTGTAGCGGCCGGCCCGCAGCGCCCGCAGGTCGCTCCACCCGTAATGGTGCAGCGGATACATCGCCTCGGCGTAGCCCTCGAGGTCGAGCGTCGGCACCACGCCGGCCAGCAGCGGCGTCAGCGACCGCCCGGACACGCCGGTCACTGCGGGCAGCCCGAGCAGTTCGAGCGCGGTGGGCATCACGTCCACCGCGCGAACCGGGTCGGCCACGCGGCGGCCCCGCGTCGCGGGGAACGGGGTCCGGATGATGAAGGGCACGTGCGTCGCGGCTTCGTAGATGAAGAAGCCGTGCTGGTTCTCGCCGTGCTCGCCAAGGCTCTCGCCGTGGTCTCCGATCGCCACGATCACCGTCTTCTCCAGCAGGCCGCGCTGCTCGAGAAACGCCACGACGCGGCCCACCTGGGCGTCCATGAAGGCGATTTCGCCCCGGTAGGGGTGGCTCGCGTACCGCGAGCGGTACGGCTCCGGCGGATCGTAGGGCGTGTGCGGATCGTAGAAGTGCAGCCAGGCGAAGAAGCGGCGGTCGCTCACCGACTCGATCCAGGGCAGCGCGCGGTCCACCACCTGGTCGCCGCGGCGCTGGATCTCGCCTGCCGATCGCGAGCGCCCGATGCTGGTGTCGAAGTCGTCGAAGTAGGTGTCGAATCCCTGATCGATCCCCCACTTCGAGTCGAGCACGAAGGCGGAGACGAAACCGCCTGTCGCGTAGCCGCGGGCCTTCAGTACCTCGGCAAGCGTCTCCTGCTCGGGACCGAGGAAGAAGCCACCGTTGTCGCGCACGCCGTGCTCCGGCGGGAACTTCGCGGTGAAGATGCTCGAGTGCGCCGGCAGGGTCAGAGGTGCCGTGGCCATCGCCTGCTCGAAGACGACGCCCTCGCGGCCGAGCCGATCGAGTGCCGGCGTCTCGACCTCCGTGGCGCCGTACGCCCCGAGGTGATCGGCGCGCGTGGTGTCGAGCGTGATCACCAGCAGGTTCAGGTCGCCGCGGGAGAGCCCTCCGGACAGCGTCCCGAGATCGACGACTGCCGGCGCCGGTGCCCGCGCCGCCGGTGCGAACCAGTACCGGACACTCACGCCTGCCGCCGCGGCCGCCAGGGCCGCGACAAGCAACACCCACCGGCGCCGGCGACCGCGGACGCCCGGGGCGGAATTCGATGATGGAGGAAGACCAGGGGCGTCAGAAAACATCGCGACAACTGGCTTCGATCGTGCCGGAGCCCATGTCTGGCGTCAACCGCACGGACACGGCGGGTGATCCGCGGCCGAGCGGCGCGGGCCCAGGCGCGGACATCTTCGCCGATTCGGATCGGTTCTTCGGCGTTTTTGGATCGTCGAGCTGGACCGGCGCGTCGCCGCGGGCGACTCGGCCATTTGTCACCAAGTCTCGATCTTTGGCGACCGAACTGGTCGGGGTTCCAGGGGGAACTTTTCTTGCTATAGTTCCGCACCCACGCCGGCGCGTGTCTGCCGGCGAACTGCCGCAAGGTTCGTTCACGAGGAGGAATCGAGTGAACCATCAGGCGCTTCCCTGGCGTCGTTCCCGGTTGGCTGCGCTGGCGCTGGCCACCGCGGTCGGCGCCGCTCCCCTGCCAGCCATGGCGGGCGACAGTCACCAGCCCGGTCCGGTCGGTCCGGGCATCGCGGCCTCGGCCAGGCGGGCCGTGGAGCAGACGCTGCAGAAGGCGCCGGCGGCGCCGCGCCTGGCGCAGGATCAGACCGGAGCGCCGCGAACCGATCTCGGGTCGTCGAGCTTCTTCAAGACGCCGGCCGGGATCATCACGCTCGTGGCCGTCGGGGCGGGTGTGGGCTACGCGCTCTACTCGACCAGCCACGATCGCATCAAGTCGCCGGGCCGTTAGGAGGACACCAGTCATGAAGCGCATCGCGATTCTCCTGGTGCTCCTGCTGGCGGTCGGCACGGCCGGCGTCGGCGGCCAGAGCCTGACGGGCACGGTCGAAGGACGCGTCACCGACGAACAGGGCGGCGTGCTGCCCGGCGTCACCGTGACGCTGGTCGGCCGGCAGGGCACCCAGACAGCGGTCACCGACGGGCGTGGCGAGTACCACTTCGTCGGCCTGAATCCAGGCACCTACGCGGTTCGCGCCGAGCTCCAGGGCTTCGCCCCGCGCGGCGTCGACGGTCTCGACCTGGGCATCGGCAGGACGCTCTCGGTGCCTCTGTCGCTCAAGGTGAGTGGCGTGGCGGAGAGCATCGAGGTGACGGCCAACGCCTCGACGGTGGACACGACCACCACGGCGAGCGACAACTCGCTGTCGCACGAGCTGCTGGCGAACATGCCGATCAACATCGGCAACTTCAACACCGCGACCAGCATCCTCAACTACGCGCCCGGCGTGAACAACGGCGCGGCCTTCGGCGGCGATGGCGACTACGGCAACGCGCTGCTGATCGACGGCGTGGACACGCGCGATCCGGAAGCGGGCTCCTCGTGGGTGTTCTACAACTACAACATCATCGAGGAGGTCCAGATCGGCGGCGTCGGCGCGCCGGCCGAGTACGGCGGCTTCTCAGGCGCCGTGGTCAACACGATCACCAAGTCGGGCGGCAACGCCTACTCGGGCCTCTTCGAGGTGCGGCACACCAACGACAGCCTGGCTGGCGACAACGTGTCCGCGGAGAACATCAAGCTGAACCCCAACCTCGGCGATCCGTCGGTGCTCACCAAGCTCAACGACTACACCGTGCAGCTGGGCGGGCCCTTCCGCAAGGATCGGCTCTTCTGGTGGCTCAGCGTCCAGCGCTACGCGATCGAGCAGGATCCGAGCGGCCCCAGCAAGGTGCGCACCGAGGTCAGCCCGCGCTACAACGGCAAGATTTCATGGCAGATCTCGCCCACCGACAATCTCACGGCGTCGTTCCAGAAGGACAACTACAACGTTACCGGCCGCTTCGCGTTCATCCCGCAATCGGTGGCCGACGAGACGCAGACCGTCCGCCAGGATTCGCCCGAGAACATATGGAACTTCCAGTACCGCAAGATCTTCGGCTCGAAGACCTTCCTCGAGGCGAAGTACACCGGGTACTGGGGCTACTACTACCTCGACCCCGTGCGCCGCGATCCGGGGCACTACGATGGCGCGACCGGCGATTACTCCGGCGGTGCCGGCTACTCGTACTACGCCGATCGCGATCGCAACCAGGTGAACGTCGCGCTGTCGACCTACGCCGAGGCGGCCGGCAAGCACAACTTCAAGTTCGGGATGGAGGTCGAGCGCAGCACGTCGCGCAGCCGCTTCGCCTACGTCGACGGCGTCTACTACTACGACTACGGCGGCGAACCCTACCTCGCCTACGGCTACTCCTACGACGTCCAGGGCAAGAACAAGCGCGAGTCGTTCTACGCGCAGGATCAGTGGAGGGTCGGCCGCCTCACCGCCAACCTCGGCCTTCGTCTCGATCGCATCCGCGGCTACAGTCCGCTGCTGAAGAAGGATGTCTACACGCCCGATCTGGCCTGGGGCCCGCGTCTGGGTGCGGCCTTCGACGTCACCGGCAGGGGCACCACCGTGCTCCGCGGCTCGTGGGGCAAGTACTACGAGGGCGCGTCGGTCAGCCCCTACAGTCAGGCGGTCGGTGGCTGGACGCCGTTCTACTCGTACGAGGTGCTGCCCAACGGCCAGCTGGAGCTCTTCGACGAGACGTCGATCGGCGGCGACTGGACGGTGGACAAGAAGATCAGGCACTTCGGCCTGACCGAGTCGACGCTGGGCCTGGAGCACCAGCTCCGGCGCAACCTGCGGGTGTCGGCCACCTACATCTACCGCACGTGGGACAACTTCGTCGGGGCGGTCACACAGGGCGCCACGTGGACGCCGTTCGCGCGGACGAACCCGCTCACCAACCAGCCCTACACGCTCTACCGATGGGCAAACCGGTCAACGGCCAACTGGCAGACGGTGGTCACCAATTACGACGGGTTCCGGTTCCTCGATCCGTCCGGCAACGTGCTCGGCGTGGCCGACCCCTCCCGTACCTACAAGGGCCTGATGCTCGTCCTCAGCCGGTCGTTCGCCAACCGCTGGCAGGCGCAGGCGTCCTATGTCTGGTCGAAGGCCACGGGCGACGTCGGCAACACCGGCCGCGCCGGCTTCGGCGGCACCGGCTTCCGCAACCCGAGCACGGCGCTCGTCAACACGAACGGGTACATGGAGAACGACCGGACCCACGAGGTGAAGATCTTCATGGGATATCAGATCCCGAAGATCGAGGTCGGCGCCAACGTCTACTACCGCGGCATGAGCGGCCGCACCTACACCCCGCTCAACAACGTGAGCGGCTCGTCGAGCGTGCTGAACTGGACGGGCTCGCTCAACATCTTCGCCGGCCCGCGCGGGAGCCAGCGCTACGAGGCCGACCACAACGTCGACCTGCGCCTCGAGAAGCTGTTCTCGTTCGACGTGCACAAGTTCGGGGTGTTCATGGACGTCGCGAACCTGTTCAACGCCGACACGATCACGGGCGTCCAGACCCGCGTTCCCACCCGCTCGATCAACGGCTACCCTGTGGCCTACAAGTCCCCGATCGCCATCGCGGCGCCGAGGCAGATCACCTTCGGCGCCCGCTGGTCGTTCTAGGTCTCGTCCGGACGGACGCAGGCGTACACGCCCGGCCCCATCGGGGCCGGGCGTTTTTTTTCATCGAACGGAACTCGGAGCAGCGGTGAGGCCTGGCTGGCCAGCACGCCACCACCCCGCCGGATCGCCCCCGCGCGCTACAATGCGGCGCTGTGTCGAATCGCCACACGGCCCGCGCGCCACGACGGCCCGAGTCCCGCGACGTCGTCGAACTCAACGCGTTGAGGGTGCGCTCGCCGGAGCTCGCACCGGCCGTCGACCTGCAACTTGCCACGCTCGACCTGTTCCGGCGCGCCCAGGCGCGCGTGCCGCTGCCGCCCCAACTCGACCTGGACCGTTTCGAGGCGGCTCTGGCCTCGGGTCGGGCCGTGCTGCGGTTCGCCGACGTGCCATTCGAGTGGAGCGACTACCGCTGGGTGCTGCGGGAGACCGCCGACCTGCTCCAGCGCTTCGAGTTGATCGACGGCGCCGCGCACGCGGCCCTGCTCGCGGTGACGCGCGACGGCAACGCGCTGGTACCACGCGTGGAAACCTGGTTCGCCGTCGCCGTCGAGGGGCACCCGGGAGACGTCCCTGAGTTCGCCGAGATCTACGAGCAGGCCATGCGCCCGTTCCTCGCGCGGTGCGCCTCGGCCTGGGCGCCACGCCTCCACTCGCTCTCGTGGGACCTGGGCACCTGCCCGATCTGCGCGGGAAGCCCCGAACTCGCCATCCTCGGCGCAGACGGCACGCGGCGCCTCTCGTGCGCCCGGTGCACGGCGCGCTGGGTCAGCCCGCGGGAGCGCTGCCCGTGGTGTGGCGAGGCTCGCGCCGACTTCCACACCACGCTGTCGACACCCGACGGCAGCTATCTGCTCGACGCGTGCGACACCTGCCGCCGGTATGTGAAGTGCTGTGACGAGCGGGCGCTGCGGCGCCCGGTCCTGCCCTGGATGGACGTGGTCGCAACCATGCCGCTCGACGCGGCCGCCATGCAGCGGGGCTACGAAGCGTAGCGGCGCCGGCCGGCGCGCCGCGACCTCGCGCGGCCGCGGCCCACGCGCTGCGCGCTACTGCTCGGACTTCGGGGCGGTGCCCAGCATCTGCTGCGTCTTGCCGGCCACCCAGTTGAACAGGTGCCGCGTCTCCATGAAGCGGCCGGTGTTCGATCGGGCACCGAGAACGACCACCGCAATCGGATCGCCCTGAGGCAACTTGAGGAGCGTGGCCAGGCAGTAGCCGGCATCGCGGATGAAGCCGGTCTTCCCGCCCTGCACGTCCACCTCGCTGCCCACGAGACGATTCGTGTTGTGCACGACGATGGTGCGCCGCCGCGTGACGACCCGGTAGTCGTTCTTGCGCATGATCGCCGCGATGCGCTCGTCGTTGGAGGCGAACGCGATCAGCCGCGCCATGTCGAGCGCCGACGACACGTTGCCCGAATCCAGGCCCGACGGATCGGCGTAGCGCGTGCTGCCGAGGCCGAGTTCGCCCGCCTTGGCATTCATCTGCTCGATGAACCCGTCGTAGCCGAACAGCGACGTCCGGGCGAGCGCGCGCGCCGCGGCGTTGTCGGATGCAATCAGCATCAGGTGCAGCACGTCGCCGATCGGCATGACGTCGCCCGCCCGCACGTAGTAATGATTGGCGTGGCGCACGTCGCTGGCCGCGATCGTGATCTCGCGGGTCAGGTCGAACTCGTTCTCGAGCAGCAGGACGGCGGTCATCACCTTGGTGATGCTCGCAATCGACCGCTGGGTGTCGGCGTTCTCCGACCAGAGCACCTGCTGGGTGACGGGGTTGTAGATCACGGCGGCCGCCGCGCGGACATCGGGCACCGTGTTGCCGGCATCGTCCACGCGGAACCGGGGCGTGGCCACCTCGCGGTACTCGCGCGCCCGCTGCGCGGCCTTCAGGCGCGCCAGCCTGGCCGCGCGCCGCTGCCGGGCGGTCGGTGTCGTCGCCTTGCGTGAGGCAGATGGCGCGCTCGGCTTCGCGCTCGCCTTCCTGACGGGGCTCCTGGCGCCGCGCGAGGTCGTGGTCTTGCCCTTCGTCGCCGCGCGGCCCGTGGACGAAGCCGCCGCGGCCGGGACGACGACATCCGGACCGCCGAACCAGGCGAGCGCGGCGCACAACCCGACGATCAGCTTCGAACGGCGATCGAACATGGACCTCCACCCCGCCGAATGGACTCCGCCCTCACCCAAGTTCTCGGCATTGTAGCCGCAGAACTTGAGAACGCAACCCTTTCCCGTCAACGGTCGCGCTGGATCGCGCGCCGGCGGTCCCGAGGCGGCCCGTCGCCGGCAGCCGCCTGACCCGTGTCACACCGGGGATGTCGCCGCGCGCAGGGCGTCGCGCAGGGCCGGCGCCGTCACCCGCCAGTGTGACGCGTGCCACACCACGCGGCCATCGCGCAGCAGCAGCGCCTGCGGCGATTCGTGACGGATCCCGAAGCGCTCGACGATGGCCAGCGACACCGGCCGCGCGCGCTGCACGAGGACCAGGCCGCACAGCATGCCGGCCCCGGTCGTCTCGAGGAACTGCCGCACCTGTTCGTCGGCGACCGCCGAGATCCCGCAGGTCACGCTGTGCTTGAAGAGCAGTGCGGGCTGCTGGTGCGAGGACGTGATGGCGGCGTCGAGATCGGCGACCGTGCGGATCGGCTGGTAGGGTGATTGGGGCTCCGGCATGTTCACGTGTTCGGTGTCCCGCGTGTCGCGGCGCGTGCGCAGGGGCGGGCCTCGAACCTGCCCCTGCGCCAACGCCACGTCGACGCGGACATCGCATCGGCGTTGCGCCGCCCGACGGCGGCTACGAGACCGCGCGGTCGGTGATCTCCAGCCCCTTGTCGATGATCGCGAAGGCCTCGCGCAGTTCGGCCTCCGTGATGCACAGCGGCGGGTTCGTGAAGAACGTGTTCCACCGGACGAAGGTGTAGAGCCCCTGCTCGCGGAAGTAGCGGCCCAGCGCCTGCATCGGCTCCGACGTGCCGTTGAAGGGCGCCAGCGGCTCGCGCGTCGCGCGATCCTTCACGAGTTCGAAGATACCGAACAGGCCGATGCTGCGCGTGACGCCAACCGAGGGGTGCTTCGCCTCCAGGTCCTCCATCAGCCCGCGCATCACCGCGCCCATCGTGGCGGCGCGCTCGATGAGGCCGTCCTCCTCGTAGACGGCGATCGTCGCCAGCGCGGCGGCGCAGCCCATCGGGTGGCTGTTGTAGGTGAGGCCGCCCGGGAACACGCGCTCGCGGAAGCGATCGGCGATCCCGCGGCGCACCCCCACGGCGCCCAGCGGAACGTATGCGCTCGAGAGCCCCTTCGCCATCGAGATCATGTCGGGCACCACGCCCCAGTGGTCGACGGCGAACCAGCGCCCCGTCCGGCCGAAACCCGACATCACCTCGTCGGCGACCATGAGGATGCCGTACTTGTCGCACAGGGTCCGCACGCCCTGGAGGTAGCCGTCGGGCGGCACCAGGATCCCGTTGGTTCCGGGGACGGTCTCGAGGACGAAGGCGGCGATGCTCTCGGCGCCCTCCAGCACGATGACCTCCTCGAGGTAGGCCAGCGCCCCCGCCACGTCGTCCCAGCCACGCGCCACGCCGTGGTACGGGTCGAGCACGTGGATGACGCCGGGGATGCTCGGCTCGGCGAACAGGCGCCGCGGGTCGCCGGTGAGCGCCGCCGCGCCGGCCGTGCCGCCGTGGTACGAGCGGTACCGGGCGAGGATCTTCTGGCGGCCCGTCACGGCGCGCGCGATCTTCATCGCGTTCTCGTTGGCCTCGGCGCCACCGTTGGTGAAGAAGAACACGTCGATGTCGCCCGGGGCGATCTCGGCCAGCTTCCGGCCGAGCCGGGCGCGCACCTCGGTGGCCATGAAGGGGTTGGCGTAGGCGAGCGTCTCGGCCTGCTGCTGGATGGCGCGCACCACGCGATGGTCGCCGTGGCCGATGTTCACGCACATCAACTGGCTGTTGAAGTCGATGAAGCGCTTGCCTTCCGGCGTCCAGAAGTAGATGCCCTTCGCCCGCGCGACGGGGATGGGCTCCACCTTCGACTGCACCGACCATTCGTAGAGGGTGTGGGCCCTGGTGAGGGCGACCATCTCCTCGCCCGTCATCGTGCCTGGCACCGTCGCGTCGCTCATGCGCACCACTCCTCGGGCCCCTGTACGTCTGGCGCACGAGGCGGGGCCGGCCCGGTGCGCGTCTGCGGAGGGTGACCGGGCGCAGTCTACCGCGAGGATCGAGACAGTGACAACCCGGCGGTGATCAGCCGGCTTCCGAGAGCAGCCCCTGCACGAGTTCGACGGCGTCCTGCTTGCGCGCCCTGGCGTCGGGGGCCTTCAGCATGCGGATGAACTCGTCGAGCAGCGCCTGGTCGTACTTGCTCCGCAGGCGGTTGCGCATCAGCAGCAGCGCGTCGTACGGCTTCATCGCCTGCTGGTACGAGCGGTTGGTGGTCATCGCGTCGAAGCAGTCGGCGATCGCCGAGATGCGGCCGAACATGTGCACCTGGTCCTTCTCGAGCCCCCGCGGATAGCCGCTGCCGTCGATCTTCTCGTGGTGCTGCTTGACGGCCAGCATCGCGAAGGGCGAGAGCCGGTGGTGAGTCGTGAGGAGCCGCTCGCCAATCCCGACGTGCTGCTGCATCACGCGTGTTTCCTCGGGGGTCAACGGGCCGGCGCGCGTCAGCAACTCAGCCGGGATCTCCGACTTCCCCACGTCGTGCAGCAGGGCGCCGGTGGCGAACTCGGCCAGGTCGGCCCGCGTCACGCCCACGCGGTGCGCCAGGGCCACCGAGAAGACCGACACGTTGATGCTGTGCGTGTAGGTGTAGTAGTCGGTGGCCATCAGCGACGCCAGTTGCGCCACCGACCGGTCGCTGCGCAGGACGAAATCGATGGTGCTCTCCGCCACGCGCCGCGTGCGCGCGACGATGGCCTCGGCGCGCGGGTCGCCCAGGCACTCAGCCACCACGTTGCTCGAGACCGTGTAGAGCAGGTCGGCCTTCTTGCGCGGGGCGATCGCCGGGTTGGCGAGCACGGCCGGCAGGTGCTGCTCGAGGTACTGGTTGTAGCGGGCCCGTTCCTGCACCCGGATGTAGACGGTGCGGACGTTGTTGTCGATCAGACGGTTGCGGTGCGCGACGGTGAACTCGAGGTTGGGGCTGCGGAAAAACAGCAGGCGCCCGCGTCCGGCCGGCAGGAAGAGGTTGAAGTCGAGGACGGTGTCGACGAGCAGCCCGTCGAGGTCCACCGGGACGAAGGTCTCCGGTGGCGGCTGTTCGCGCTCTCCCGGCAGGGGCGGGCGCTGTGCGGTGATGACGGTCGCGATGCTTCCCATCTCGGCACGAACGACGTCCACACGTCGTCCTGCGTGGCGAAATGCAAGAAAAGGGCCAATCCCGAACGTTGGGATTGGCCCCGGAATCAACTGCGGCCGCACGATCTCGCCGGCTCGGTCCGGGCCGGCTACGCGCGAAAATCGTCAGCCCGCGCACAAGACCGAGCTGCCGGCCGACGACGCTCGGCGGTAGCCCGTCGGCGGCGACCGCGGTTTGACGTCGCGAGCGGGCGGCGGTTGGCCGCCCCGCCTCAGAACTTCCAGACCACGGTGGCGGCCAGCAGGTTGGCGTGGAACGCGTACACGCCGGTGTCGGGCCCGACGAGCTGCGTGCGCCCGTTCCGATCCTCCTGCTTCAGGTACATGTACGCGAGATCCATGCGCATCCCCTGCGAGACGCGCAGGCCCAGGCCACCAGACACCAGCCAGCGGCCGCCTTCCGGCAGATCGGGGGTAATCGCGCCGTCGGGCGCTGCCGCGTTGTGAAGGATGAAGCCGCCACGCAGCACGAGCTGCTCGGTCGCGTCGGCCTCGACGCCGAAGCGGACGGCGCTCGTGTTCTCGTAGTTCTTGTTGATCACCTCGTGGAGGCCGTTGGCGGTGTTGAACTCGAGGCTGGCGAACTGGCTCCAGTTCGTCCACCAGTAGTCGGCCAGCACCTTCACCTTCTCGGTGGGCTTGAACGCCACGCCGACGGCCAGCTGATCGGGCAACGTCAGCTCGGTCGACGCCGCCTGGTTCGCCAGCCGGGCTCCGCTCTGGAACTGCGGCGCCAGGATCGCGTCGATGGGCGTGCCGGCCGGGATGCCGGGCAAGGGCACGGGCGTCCGCAGGCCGGTGTTGATCTGCCGGGTATCGAGCGTGAGGTCGTCGGCCTTGATCTTCTGCCGGGTCATGTAGCGCACGCCGAGCGACACGGGCCCGTCGGGGTTGACGATGACGCCGACGTTGGCGCCGACCGTCAGCTTGTGCCCCTTGATCTTGAAGTCGGCGAAGTCGGTGAAACGCGGCACGCCGATGGCGGCGAAGCTGACGCCGGGCGCCAGTTGCTGCGTGCTGAGATCGAGCCGCTGCTTGAGCTCCAGCCTGTTGTAGGCGATGTCGAGACCCGCGCCGATGGCCAGCATCTCGTTCGGCCGCCAGGCGAAGGTGGGCTGCACGTAGGGCGATTGAAGCGTGGTCTTGTAGGCGGTGAAGCGGCCCTCGAAGCTCTCATCCCATTCGGTGGTGAGGCCATAGGGCGCCCACAGCCCGAGTCCGACGGCGGCATGCTCGCCCACGGGCATCGACAGGTAGATGCCCGGCACGGGGTACCAGGCTTCCTTGAGATCGGCCACCAGCGCACCGGCGCTGGCCTTGTAATCGCCACGCGGTCCGATCAGCGTCCCGCCCAGCGCGATCACCCGCTGCGGCTTCACCGCCAGGGCCGCCGGGTTGTAGAAGATGCCGGACCCGTCGTCGCACGGTGAAGCCACGCCGGCCGTGCCACGGCCCATGGCGCAGGCGCTCTGCTCGTTGACCGAGTAGCCTTGCGCAGACGCCGTGCCGGTGCCCGCGGCCAGCACACCGGCCAGAAGCACCCCCCCGATCGCGAATCGCTTCATGACTTCATCCCCCAGATCGAAATGGCGCGATCACGCCGCGCGCGGACGGGAGCGGAGGATCCGCTCCGAGGAAACGGCTCGAACGCGAGAGCGCTTTGCAAACGGCGCGCCGTCACGCTCGAACCACGAAATCAGTCAATTCCGGCCGAATTCTCCGCAACCGGCCCGGCCGATCCAGCACGCCGTAGGCGCATCGCCGGATTTCTGGCGATTGGACGGCGCCGGAGTGGCTGCGCGTGGCGACGCCTCATGGGTCAGTGGACGGCCCGCTCGAGGTCGAGGAGGCTCTGGATCTCGTCGGCGAACCCGGTCATCAACGTGTCCGGATCGGGCACCAGGCCCGCGTCGGCCTGCACGCCCAGCCAGACGCGGCCGGCGTAGCTGAGGAGGCTGACGCCCAGGCCGAGCCGTCCGGCAGACGGTACCCAGAACATCGCCTGCCGCATCTCGCGGCCGATGAAGCGGATGGGCACCCGCGGGCCCACCACGTTGGTGACCACGGCCGTGGCTTTCATTCCGAACAGCGTCACGGCAACGTCGAACAGTTGCCGGGGCACCAGGCCGAGGGTGCGGAGAATCTGGAAGGCCACCAGCGCCTCGGGCGATTGCTTGAGCGCCGCCATCCGGCGCCGCACCTCGAAGATGCGATCGAGCGGATCGTCGATGCCCAGCGGCAGGGCGAGGAAGACCAGCCCGAACCGGTTTCCGAGCTGGTGCGCGTCCTCGGGCGCACGCAGGTTGACGGGGACCACGCCGCGCACATCCAGGTCGGCGGGCACCTCGCTGCCCCGTCCGAGCAGGTATCGGCGAAGGGCGCCCGCCAGCGACGCCATCAACACGTCGTTGATGGTGCTTCCCGTGGCGCGCCCTATCTGCTTGAGCGTCGCCACGGGCACGGCCGCCGACCACGCCACGCGCTTCTCGGGCACGAGCGGCCCCTTGAAGAGCGTCGGCGGATCGGGCGGCAACAGCAGCAGCCGTCCCAGCGCCCCGACGCTGGAGGTGATGGTCGCGGCCGTCTCGCTGAGGCGCGCCGGATCGGCGAGGTAGGTGTTCACCTCCCGCAGGAGGATCGCGGGCACCTGCATCGCGGCGCCGATCGCCTCGGCGGCCGCCCGCGCGACCGCTTCCCAGCCGCCCTCGCCCTCGTCGTGGTCGCCGGGCGGCGCCTCGCGCGCCCCCGGCCCGTCGTCGGCGAGCGACAACATGACGTAGATCAGCGCCAGGCCGTCGCCGATGCAGTGATGGATGCGGGTGACCAGGGCCGATCCGCCCCGGAAGTGCGGCACGAAGTGGAACTGCCAGAGCGGGCGCTTGGGGTCGAGCGGCTGGCTCATGAGTTCGCTGATGAACCGCTGCAGCGCGACCTCGTTGGCGTTCTCGGGCAGCGTCGCCCGGACGAGGTGATAGTCGAGCGAGAACCGCTCGTCGTCCTCCCAGTGGGCAGCGCCGATGACGACATCGTCGACCACGCGCTGCCGGAACCGCCGGAACCCGAGGAGGCGGTTGACGACGACGTCGCGGATGTCCTCGAAGGCCAGCGGCGCGTCGGTGATCATGACGCCGGTGACGACCATCAGGTTGGTGGGGTCGTCCATCCGGAGCCAGGCGCTGTCCACGTCGGCCAGCGGCGTGCGTCCTCGATCCGCAGACACCATCATCCTCCCGGCAGCCGGCACGCTGTGGCCGACCGCCCACCGCCGGCGCCTCCCGCGCCTACCCCTTGCGCGGCGGCCGCGCCATCTTGTCGATCGCGCTCTTCATCTCCTCGAGCAGCCGTTCCATGCTGGCCACGGCCCGCTGCGTGCGCCCCACCTTGTTCGACAGTTCCTCGATCTCGTCGAGAATCCGCTGCACGTCGTTCTTCGACACCACGTTGACGAAGTCCATGGTGCCGGCCACGGTGCGATCGACCTGGCCCTTGGCCTCGACCGTGCGCTGCAGGGCCCGCATGAAGAGCGGGTTCTCGAGCAGTTGCTCCGACAGACGGTTGAAGGCCGTCTCGCCCGACTCCTTGAGCTGGTTGACGAAGGCTGCGATGGGATCAGGATTGGTGGACATGATAGCGTCCTCACGCGCGCCGGCCTCAGGCCAGCAGGTGATCCAGGCGCTGGTCCTCGAGCCACGCGCGATACACCGGGTAGATGGGCCTGGTCACCGGCGCCAGCTCGAGGATCTTCGACATCGGGCCCTTGATCTTGACCCGGCCGAGCATCACCGCCGTCGCGATACTCTCCTTGCCCTGGAAGTACCGGTTGGCCACGTCGGCGCTCATCGTCAGGGTGATCAACGGCTCCCAGTCGGGAGTGCCCCACTGCCAGCGCAGTGGCTTCCCGCCCGCGATGTCCGCGGGCTCCCCGTAGGTGACGTGGAACTCGAGGCCGAAGTCGGAGATCACGAACCGGTGGGGCGCCCGCGCGTCGGCGAGGGTCCGGCCAACCGTGGGGTGTTCGTTCATGAGCACGAAGATCTGCTCGAAGACCCGTTTGAATTCCTGCTCGTCCCTGAACTGGCTCATGTCGCCCCCCGCGCACGGCGATCGCCGCCGGTTGTTGCATAATACGCCCGCCCGCTCGCTCGGCTGCCCCCCAGCCAGGAGGAACGATGCGCAAGACGTGTGCTCTGCTTCTTGCCGGCACGCTGCTGACCGGCGCCACGCTGTCGGCCGCCACCCTCGCCGGCGTCACGCTGCCCGATTCGGTGCAGGCCGGCGGGAAGACGCTCGTGCTCAACGGGCTCGGGCTCCGCAGCCGGATGATGTTCAAGGTCTACGTCGCCGGCCTCTACGTCGAGCAGAAGAGCCAGGACGGCGCCGCGATCTACAACGCCGACGCGCCCAAGCGCATCGTCCTGCACTTCGTGCGCGACGTCTCCAACACCCAGATCAAGGACGCCATCGTCGACGGCTTCGACCCCGCGGCCAAGCAGTCGTTGAAGGCCGAGATCGAGCAGTTCACGTCGGCCTTCGAGTCCTTCGCCTCGGGCGACGCGATGACCATCACCTACGTGCCCGGCACCGGCACGCAGTTGAACGTCAAGGGCCAGGACAAGCTCACGGTCCCCGGCTTCCCCTTCGCCCGGGCGCTGTTCGCCATCTGGCTGGGCGACAACCCGCCGAGCGCGAGCCTCAAGAACGGTCTGCTCGGCAAGTAGCGGCGGGACCGAGCGGGACCCCGGCGCCCTCGCGCCGGGGCCTCGCCCACCGCCCGCCTACGCCTTCGCCGCCCCCTCGGCGTAGAGGCGCTCGATCCGGTCACGATGCGCCCGCTCGATCTCCTTCCGCTTCATCTTCAGGCTCGCCGTGAGCAGGCCGTTCTCCACGGTGAAGTCGACCGGAATCAGGGCGAACTTCTTCACCGTCTCGTAGCTGGCCAGCGTCGAGTTCAACTCGTCGACGTAGCCCTGCACGACCTGCACCACCACCGGGTCGGCCAGCAGGTCGGCCCACGGCCGCTGGTCGCCCAGGCTGCGTTCGGCGGCCAGTTTCCGCACCGACTCCTCGTCGAGCGTGATGAGCGCGCTGCAGAAATTGCGGTTGTTGCCGTGGATCAGCACCTGGCTGATCAGCGGGCAGATCGCCTTCAGCCTGCCCTCGAGGTACTGCGGCGCCACGTATTTGCCACCTGAGGTCTTGATCAGGTCCTTCTTGCGATCGGTGATGAACAGGAACCCGTCGGCATCCACCTCGCCGATGTCGCCCGTGCGCATCCAGCCGTCGGGCGAGAGCGCCTCGCTGGTCGCCTCCGGCAGGTTGTGGTAGCCGCGCATCACGCCACGGCCCTTGATGAGGATTTCGCCGTCCTCGGCCGCGATCTTCACCTGCGTGCCCGGCAGCGGTGGCCCCACGGTGCCGAACTTCACCACGCCTTCGATCAGCGGCGCGTTCACGAAGCTCGCGGCGCTGGTCTCGGTGAGGCCGTAGCCCTCGGCGATGAGGATGGTGACGGCGTGGAAGAACTCGGCGATCTCGCGCGAGAGCGGGGCGCCGCCCGAGATGAAGAACCGCAGGCGGCCGCCGAACCGCGCGCGCAGCTTCGAGAACACGAGCGCGTCGGCCACCTTGTGCTTCAACGCCAGCGTGCCGCCCACCTCATGGCCCTGCTGCCGGAGGCGTGAGGCCTCGGTGCCCACCGCCAGCGCCCACCTGAAGATGGCCGCCTTCAGCCCGCCGGGCTCCTGCGCGCCGACGACCACCTTGTTGTGCACCTTCTCGAACACGCGCGGCACGGCCGCGACGAAGGTGGGCTTCACCTCGCCGAGGTTCTCGACGATGCGCTCCACGCGGCCGTCGACCGCCGTGACGAACCCGATCCGGACCAGCGCGGCCTCCAGCACCTTGCCGAAGCTGTGCGACAGCGGCAGCCAGAGGTACTGCAGATCGTCTTCCTTGAGCAGGTTCAGCGCGTCGATCCCCTCGGCCTCGTACAGCCAGCAGTCGTGGACCAGTTCCACGCCTTTCGGGCGACCCGTGGTGCCCGAGGTGTAGAGCAGGGACGCGAGCATCTGCGGCGTGATGCGCGCGATGACCTCCTCGTATTCATCCGGCGCCTTCTCGTGATGCGCCCGCCCGAGATCCATCAGTTCCGCCAGGCTCATCGCCCAGCCGTCGCCGGGGGCCGCGCCGTCGATGATGCAGACGCGCTTGACGTGCCCCAGGTCCGAGCGGCGTTCCAGCAGCTTCTGGTACTGCTGGACGTTCTCGACCATCGCGACCTGGCAGTTCGCATCGGTGAGGATGAAGGCGCTCTCCTCGGCGGTGTTCGAGGGGTAGATGGTGGTGCAGACACCGCCGGCGCACATGATGCCGAAGTCGGCGAGGATCCACTGGACGGAGGTCGAGCACAGCAGGCCGCAGCGCTGCTCGTCCTGCAGGCCGAGCGCCCGCAGGCCACAGGCGATCGCCCGCACGCGCTCGCCCACCTCGCGCCAGGTGAGGCTGGCCCACCCCGGGTCGGTCGGGTAGAGGAACGCCTGGCGATCCGGCGTGGTCTTGACTCGTTTGAGTACCAGGTCCGCGAAAGAGCGTGCGTCGGTGATGGACATCTCGACCCCCCTTGCGTGCCGCTATCCTAACGGATCCTTCAGGCGGGTGAACTGCCGGAATCTGCCGGATCCACGGTGTACGTGGTCCGGTCGCGGATCTCGACGACGCGCGCGGCGGCCTCGCCGTCGTGTCGCACCCACGACGCCATCAGCTCCGGCTCCCAGGCCACCACCACCCCGTCGCACCGTACCCGCCCGGCCGCGAACGCCCGTGACGCGGCGTCGAGGCCCCCCGGCGCGAGATCGCGCACCATCGCCTCGAACCGTCCCTGACGCTCCGGATCGATGAAGCGGAAGCGCCCGCGGGCGACGTAGGCGGTGTGGTACCAGGCCGGCGTGAAGGCGACGCCTTCGGCGCCGATCCGCCGCGCCGCCAGCAGCATGAGCTCCATCATCTCCCGCGCCAGCCCCAGCCCCGGAACGTCCTGGCCCGGGAACTGCGGACGCCGGTCGCTGAATCGCGCGCGCGGGTCGCGCAGGGCCAGCCAGTGGATGTACAGCCCGGTGCGTCCGTCGAGTTCCTGCCGTTCGAGCACGCACTCGATCAGTGTGTGACTCCGCCCGTCGGCGTCGCCCAGGACCGTCACCCGTTCGCCACCCGAGGAGGCCGTGCCGAACTCCACCCGCAGGTTGCCGTAGCCGCGACGCTCGAGGAACGTCAGCACGCCAAATCGGAAGAAGACGTACTCCAGGCCATCCAGCGTGTAGGTGCCCAGCAGCACCCGGCGCTCGGCCGGCGCCTTCAGTCCCAGTTCGACCTCGACGTCGGCAAACGACAGGTCCGGATCCACGCTCCCGGACCGGAGGTCGATGTAGCGGGCGAGACGGGCGAACCTGGCGGCCATGGGATCGCGCCCCTCGGAGATCGCCGCCAGCGTGCGGTGGCTGAGCGCCAGCGCCGTGCCGGCGAGCACGCGCCAGGCGCGGCTGTGATACCCGCCCCCGGGCAGCCACACGCTGGCCCGCCCCCGCAGGGCCTCGGCGACACGCAGGTCGCGCTTCCGGGCACCCTCGAGCGTGAGGCCGAGGTGTCCGAGGTGATCGTCGGCGAGCACGTCGCCTCCGGCGATGACCAGCGCGAGTTCGGGCGGTGGCATGCGCTGCAGCAGGCGCTCCAGCGCATCCAGATACTCCTCGTCGCCACAACGCGGGGGCAGCACCGTCTCGTCGGCGCCGGCAATCAGGCCGGACGAGCTGCCCGACAGCGATCCGATCCACACCCGGGGATCGCCGCGCAGGCACGCGGCCGTGCCATCCGGCGGGTGCGCGTCGAGGTCGAGCACGGCCACCCGCCCGGTGAACCCCTCGTGGCGCAGGGTGGCCACCGCGACGGCCATGTCGTTGACCGCGCACAATCCGGCCCCCCAGTTCGGGCCGGCGTGGTGGAACCCGCCCATCAGGTTGACGGTCGGTCCGCCGCGCTCGAGTGCGGCCCGGGATGCGGCGAGCGTTCCCCCGCAGCCAAGCCGGACGCAGTTCAGCAACTCGTCGACCGGGACGTCCCACGGATCGACGCCGAACACGCGGGCCAGGGCAGCCGGCGAGGACAGCGACTCCAGGTATTCGGGCGCGTGCACGCGCGCCAGGTCCTCGTATCGCACGCGGGTGGGGGTCCGCAGGTTCTCGCGGGCCAGCCAGCCGCGGTCGAGCAGGTACCAGGCCACCAAGTCGGCGCGACGCGGATCGAGCCCCGTCCGCTTGCCGAATGCGGAGAGCGGCAGTCGGTAGTCGGGGTCGTACCACACCGGCAACTGACGGTCCCAGGCCAGCCATCGGCGAAGCTGGACGAGCGACTTCATGCGTCGGCTCCGCCGGCCGCGGCAAAGGCGGCCAGCCACCGCGGCGCGATCAGCGCCCGCACCTCGGCCAGTCCCACGAGGTCGCTCGGCTCGCCGGCCAGCAGCGGCAGATCGACCAGCGGGTGTCGTGGCAGCCGGGTCCGGTAGGTCTCGACACCCCGCGCGTCGAGCCGCCCCAGCCAGGCGAGCAGGCTCCGGCCGTCGCGCGCATCGGGCGCCGCGGCGGAGGTCACCGGACCCTCGGGGTGCACCATGTTGACCACCACGGCGGCGAGCCGGTGTCCCGCCTCCACCAGCCGCCGGGCGAAGAACAGCGTCTCGGGCACGCGCTGCTCCTCGGGCCGCGCCACGAGGACGAACTGCGTTCCCGGCGCGCGCAGCAGCCCCTGCACCTCGACGGCGCGCGCGCGGAAGCCCTCGAACAGGGGACCGAAGGCCTGGAAGAACTCCGCCATGTCGCGCAGCAGCCCCAGCCCGATCAGCCGGTCGAAAAACGCCTCCACGCCGCGCCCCAGCGGCCCGAGCCGGCGCGTCGGGCGCAGGTGGCCCGCCTCGTCGAACCAGGGCTTGAGCGCGATGCGCAGCGCGCCGGAATCGAGAAATCCCACGATCCGCGACGGCGCGTCCAGGAAGTCGAGCGCCTGGCGCGTCGGCGGCGTGTCGAGGACGATTCGCGAGTAGCGGCGGTGCGAAGCCACCTCGAACAGCCGTTCGACGGCCATGTACTCGAGCACCCCGGCGAGGCTGCCCGACAGATGATCGTAGAGCCGGCTGGCGAAGATGCGCTCTGCCGCCTGGCGATCGGGCGCGTAGCGTCGAACCAGGCGATCGAAGGTGATGCGGGCGTCGAGCAGGCTGGCGTAGAGCGCCCCAGGGGTCGAGGCCGCCACGCGCACCTCCCGGTCGGCGGCATCGTGGCCGACGCCGAGCGCGTCCTTCAGGCGCCGCGACGGGTCGAAGGTCATCACCAGCGTCTCGTGGCCGGCGTACGCGGCGTCGAGCGCAAGCGCCGCCGCCACCGTCGTCTTTCCCACCCCGCCGCCACCCACGACGATGGTGAGGGAGTGCCCGAGCAGCGCGGCGGTCACCGGGCGGCCTCCGTCATCGACCGCATCGATCCACGACGATGCCCGCCGCCCACGGCGCCGGCCAGCGCCGGCACGAGCGCTTCGACCAGCGCCGGGCCCCGCCTGATGGGCAGCAGCGGCAGGTCGAGCCGTGGCCAGGTCCACTCGGCGCCGAGCCGCGCCAGCTCGCGGTCGTTGATCGCGCGCCGCTGCCGCCACAGCGCGGCGAGCCGATCGGCCGGATCGGCGCGCGTCTCCCTCACGATTGGCGGGTACAGCGCGTTGACCACCAGCAGGTCGGGGTGACGCCCGATCCGCGACACCAGCGCATCGCGCAGTTCGAGCGCCTCCTGAACCGGCATCTCCTCGGCGTGGGTGACCACCACGGTCGCCGTCGCCCGGGGATCGCGCACGAACTCCGCCAGTTCCCGCGCCATCCGGCCGAAGGGTCCGGCGTCGATGACCGACGCCGTCAGGCCCGGCGCCAGCAGCAGCGCGAGGCCATGACCGCTGGCCGGCGCGTCGAGAACGACGGCGTCGATCAGCCCGGCCCGATCCCGGTCGTAGCCGCGCACGAGGCGCAGCGCGTGACCGAGGACCGCCAGCTCCTTCAATCCCGGCGCGGCCTCCACGAAGTGGCGGAAGACGGGGCTGGCCGAGACGCGCTTCACGAGGTAGCCGACACGCAGGTGCTCGCGCACCACCTCGCCGATGATGGCCTGTGGCGACAGGTTCTGCAGGAAGAGGCCTGGCGCCAGCGTGACGATCTCGCCTCCCGAGGGTGCCACGTCCGTCAGTTCGTGGAGGTTCTCCCGCGGATCAGTCTCGAGCAGCAGCACGCGCCGCCCGGCGCGATACAGCGCGAGACCGATCGCGGCGCTGACGACGCTCTTGCCCACGCCACCCTTGCCGGTGACCACCAGCAATGACACCGAGGAGAGGTCGGCGGGCGACGACATCGGCGGGTGCAGTAGACCACAACGGCCGGCGGCTGGCGACTGCGGCCATCCCGCGGGGCCCTACTCGCGGTACAGGCCCCGCAGGTCGGCGGAGGTCACCGACCCTTCCGGGTTCAGCAGGTAGCCGTCGAAGCGGCGCCCGTCGTCGAGGTGCAGTGTGAGGCAGGCCTCGGTGCCCATCAGCGGTTCGAGCGCGTCGGGCGCCGCCAGCAGGTGTCCGTCCACCTGATAGCCACCCGGCACCATGTGTGCCCCCTCGGCGGTCCAGTCCTGATAGAGCGACAGCTCGTACCCGGCCCTGAGCACCGGCTGGCCGCGACGGTAGACCTCGCATTCCCCCAACAGACGTTCCACGAGCCTCAACATGCCCACAGCCTACCGCATGGCGGCCGGGCCGGACGAGACCGGCGGGGCCGGACGTACGCCGGGAACCCGGCAGCGCCCCTTCCTGTCTGCCGGACTCCCGTCCCGCGCTTGTGAAATCATGGTGGCGGGCCGACGCCGCCGGGTTTCGCGTGGCGGAACGGCCTTTGCGTTCACTGACGCACGTCCGCGCACGCCTGACGTGCGTCCTGCCGCATCGAGGTCACGCCCCATGGACTCCGGTCACCTGCCATACACCATCGAAGATCACGAGCACCTGCACAGCGCCCTGTCGGGGCGCGACCTGTTGTCGCTTCGCGACGTCACCTCGGCGGAACTCCAGGAGATCTTCGACCGGGCCCTGCGGATGAAGGCCAACCCGCAGAAGTACGCGTCGGCGCTGCGCGGCAAGGTCCTCGCCATGATCTTCGAGAAGCCTTCCCTGCGCACCCGCGTGTCGTTCGAGGTGGCCATGGTCCAGCTCGGCGGGCACGCGCTCGACCTGTCGGCCAGCGTCAGCCTCGGCGCGCGCGAGGCCGTCTACGACGTGGCGAAGAACCTCGAGCGCATGGTGCAGGGCATCATGATCCGTACCTTCGGCCACGACCGCGTGGAGCGAATGGCCGAGTACGCCTCGGTGCCGGTGGTCAACGGCCTCACCGACTTCAGCCACCCCTGCCAGGGGATGGCCGACTACCTCACCATGCTCGAGGTGAAGGACCGCCTGCAGGGCCTGCAGGTGGCGTACGTGGGCGACAGCAACAACGTCACCCACTCGCTCATGATCGGCGCCGCGCGCGTGGGCGCGCACCTGCGCGTGGCCTCACCCGCCGGCTACCAGCCTCATCCCGACGTCATCGCCTGGGTGGCCGCCGAGGGGCCGTCGACCGGCGCGTCGGTCGAGGTGTTCGAGGATCCGGTGGCCGCCGTGCGCGAGGCCGACGTCGTCTACACCGACACCTGGGCCAGCATGGGCCGGGAAGGCGAAGCCGAGCAGCGGCGCGCGATCTTCCGGCCCTACCAGGTGAACGCGAGGCTCATGGCGCAGGCCAGGCCCGACGCCATCTTCATGCACTGCCTGCCGGCGCACCGTGACGAAGAGGTCACCAACGAGGTGATCGACTCGGCCCAGTCGGTGGTGTTCCAGCAGGCCGAGAACCGGCTGCACGTCCAGAAGGCCCTGCTCTTCGCGCTCCTGCGCTGAGCCGGCCGGAGGAGTCTTCCCATGCTCGCAACCGACCTGATAGCCCTCGAGGAGCGCTACGGCGCGCACAACTACCGTCCGCTGGACGTCGTCATCGCGCGCGGCGACGGGGTGTGGGTGTGGGACGTCGACGGCCGGAGATACCTGGATTGTCTCGCGGCCTATTCGGCCGTGAACCAGGGACACTGCCACCCCCGCATCCTCGCGGCGCTCACCGCGCAGGCGCAGCGTCTCACGCTCACCTCGCGCGCGTTCCGCAACGACCAGTTGCCGCCGCTGCTCGAACAACTCCATGCGCTCACCGGCATGGACATGGCGCTGTTGATGAACTCGGGCGCCGAAGCCGTGGAGACCGCCATCAAGGCGGCCCGCAAGTGGGGCGAGACGATCCGGCGCATCCCGGCCGGAGAGGTCGAGATCGTCGTCTGCGCGAACAACTTCCACGGACGCACCATCACCATCGTCAGCTTCTCGACCGAATCGCAGTACCGCGAGGGTTTTGGACCGTATACGCCGGGGTTCACGGTCGTGCCCTTCGGCGACGCCGCGGCCCTCGCGCGGGCGATCACGCCCCGCACGGCGGCGTTTCTCGTCGAGCCCATCCAGGGCGAGGCCGGCATCATCGTGCCGCCGTCGGGCTACCTGGCCGAGTGCGCGCGGATCTGCCGGCAGCACGGCGTGCTGCTGATCCTCGACGAGATCCAGTCGGGCCTCGGACGGGCAGGCCGGCTCTTCGCCCACCAGTACGAGGACGTGCGTCCCGACGGGCTCATCATCGGCAAGGCGCTCTCGGGCGGCTTCTACCCCGTGTCGGCGTTCGCCGCCTCGCGGGAGGTGCTCGGCGTCTTCAGGCCGGGCGACCACGGCAGCACCTACGGCGGCAACCCGCTGGCCTGCGCCGTCGCGCGCGCGGCGCTCGACGTGATCCGCGACGAGCACCTGGCCGACCGGGCCGAGACGACAGGTGCCTACTTCATGGATCGCCTGCGCGCCCTCCACAGTCCGGTGGTGAAGGACGTGCGCGGCCGCGGCCTGTGGATCGGCATCGAGCTCTCCGAGCCGGCGCGGCCGTACTGCGAGGCGCTGATGCGGGAAGGCATGCTGTGCAAGGACACCCACGACCGGGTCATCCGCATCGCCCCGCCGCTGGTGATCACCCGGGAAGAAGTCGACTGGGCGGTGGATCGCCTCGCCCGCGTGCTCGTGAAGAGGTAGCCGCCTGGACGGCACATCCGGAGACCGACGCAATGAGAATCCGCACGTTGATCATGGGCGCCGCCGGGCGCGACTTCCACAACTTCAACACGGTGTACCGCGACAACGACCGCTATGAGGTCGTCGCCTTCACCGCAACGCAGATCCCCGACATCGCCGGCCGGCGCTACCCGGCCGCGCTCGCCGGGCCGCACTACCCCGAAGGCATCCCGATCTTCGACGAAGCCGACCTCGCCACGCTCATCGACCGGTTCCACATCGGCCAGGTCGTCTTCTCCTACAGCGACGTCTCCTACGCGCACGTCATGCACCGCGCGGCGCTGGTCAACGCCGCGGGCGCGCACTTCGTGCTGCTCGGCTCCCGCGACACCATGCTCACCAGCCACAGGCCGGTCGTGGCGATCTGCGCGGTCCGCACCGGGGCCGGCAAGAGCCAGACGACGCGGCGCGTGGCCACCCTGTTGCGCGAGGCGGGGCTCCGCGTCGCCGCCGTCAGGCACCCGATGCCCTACGGCGACCTGGCCGCCCAGCGCGTCCAGCGCTTCGCCACGCTCGCCGACCTCGAGGATCAGCACTGCACGATCGAGGAGATCGAGGAGTACGAGCCGCACATCGTCAACGACACGGTGGTCTACGCCGGCGTCGACTACGAAGCCATCCTCCGCCAGGCCGAGCAGGAATGCGACGTCGTCCTGTGGGACGGCGGCAACAACGACACGCCGTTCTACCGCCCCGATCTGCACATCACGGTGGCCGACCCGCTGCGCGCCGGCCACGAACTGGCCTACTACCCCGGCGAGACCAACCTGCGCATGGCGCACGTGGTCGTGATCAACAAGGTGGACAGCGCGGTGCCGGAGGCCATCGAGACCGTCCGGCGAAACGTGCGTCAGGTGAATCCGGGAGCGGCGATCATCGACGCCGCCAGCCCGATTGCCGTCGACGCCGTCGAGGCCATCGCCGGCCGGCGCGTTCTGGTCGTCGAGGACGGTCCCACGCTGACCCACGGCGAGATGAAGTACGGGGCCGGCACCGTGGCGGCGCGAAGGTTCGGCGCCGCCGAGATCATCGATCCGCGACCCTACGCCGTGGGCAGGCTCGTCGATACCTACCAGAAGTACCCGGACATCGGTACCCTCCTGCCGGCCATGGGCTATGGCGAAGAACAGGTACGCGATCTCGAGGCGACGATCCGGCGCGTGCCCTGCGACACCGTCGTCATCGGCACGCCCATCGACCTGACGCGCCTGGTGACCATCGAGCAGCAGGCCGTCCGCGTGGGGTACGACCTGCAGGAAATCGGCCGGCCCACGCTGGCCGACGTGCTGGCGCCGGTCATCGCCAGGGCCCGGCCGGGCGCGCCGGCGCGCTGATCCCGCGCGCGGGGAGGTCGGTCCGGCCTCCCCGCGCGGCCGGCGGATCGCGCGCGGGCGGAACGCGCGCGGGGGGTCGCGCCCTCTGGTAGAATCCGCGCTCCATGCCCTCGCTGCCTGTCGCCCCTGACGCGGAACTGGTCCGCGCCATCGGTCCCCGCGCGCTCACCGCCGCGATCGTCAACACCACCATCGGTGCCGGCATCTTCGTGCTGCCCGCCACGGTCGCCGGCGAACTGGGCGACGGCGCGCCGCTTGCCTACCTGGTGTGCGCCGGGCTGATGCTGCTCGTGGTCGGCTCGCTGGCGATGGCCGGCAGCCGGGTCAACGTCAGCGGCGGCATCTACGCCTACGTCGACATCGCATTCGGCCCGTTCCCGGGCTTCCTCGGCGGCGTGATGCAGATGCTCAACAGTGTCCTCGCGGTGGCCGGCGTCGCCTCGGCGCTCGTCGCGTCGCTCGCCGTGGCCTGGCCCCCGGTGGGCCAGGGCGTGGGGCGCTGGCTGCTGCTGGCCCTGCTCTTCGGGACGCTGGCGCTGGTGAACGTCCGCGGCGTCCGGCAGGGGGCGCGCACCGTGGAACTCGTCACGCTCGCCAAGCTGCTCCCGCTCGCCATCTTCGTCGTTCTGGGTGCGTTCGCGGTGTTCGCCCGCGGCGTGCCAATCCCCCAGGTTCCCGGCCTCGGCGCCCTCGGCCGCACGGCGCTCGTGCTGATCTTCGCGTTCGCGGGAGCGGAGCTGGCGCTGATCTCCGGCGGCGAGATCCGGAACCCCGCGCGCACGGTGCCCCTCTCGCTCGGCCTGGCGCTGGCGTTCACCACCACGTTCTACCTGGCGATCCAGTTCGTCGCGCAGGGCGTACTCGGCGCCGACATGAAGGCGTTTGCCGACGCGCCGCTCGCGCAGGCGGCGTCGCGGTTCCTCGGGACGGCCGGCATCACGCTGATGCTGGGCGGCGCGGTGGTGTCGATGTTCGGCTACGTGAGCGGCGACATGCTGGCCACGCCGCGCAGCCTGTTCGCGCTGGGTCGCGAGCAGCTGCTGCCCAGGGTGTTCGCCCGCGTGCACCCGCGCTACCACACCCCGCACGTGTCGATCGCCGCCTACGCGCTGCTGGTCTTCCTGCTGGCCGCCAATGGCACCTTCGGCAGGCTCGTGCTGCTCTCGAACGTGGCCGTGCTCTCGCTCTTCCTGCTCGGCTGCCTGTCGGCGATCGAACTGTGGCGCCGCGACGTGCGCCTGCCCGAGCGCCCCTTCACGTTCCCCGGTGCGGTGCTGGTGCCCATTGGCGGCACGGCGGTCGTCCTCTGGCTGCTGTCACACGCCACGAAGGAGGAGTTCGCCGCCGAGGCGGCAGTGCTCGTCGTGGCGACGGCGCTCTACGGGCTGCGGGCGCTGCGGCGGCGCACGACGACGCGCGGCTGACAATCCGTGGTGGCCGTGCCGCGCGGTCGCGAGACGCACGCGGCGCCCGGACGACAAGGCGCTCAGTTCACGGTCTGCGGCCACCAGCGCAGGTCGTAGAGCGCGGCCTCGAACTGATCGCCCAGTTGCGCGACAACCGGGACCAGCCCGTCGGCGAACGCGATCACGTGCTGGCCGCCGTCCCAGTGCCGGAGCACGTCGCGCACCAGCCCCCGCCGTGTGTCGTGGGCCGCGCCCAGATCGGGGAAGAGCGGGGCGTCGGCCGGCCGCGTCAGGATCGGCAGCGACCGCTCGAGGATGCCGAAGCTGGCCAGCAGGGCGTCGATGGCGAAGAACGCCCATGACAGCGAGTCGCCCCGCTCGGCGGCCGCGGTCAGCGTGAGCGCCAGCCCCAGCCCGTCGGCGCGCGTCTCCTGTTCGGTCGTCCAGCAGAGCGCCTGGAAGCGCTCGCCGCACGCCGCGCGCGCCTCGGTGGACGCCTTCAGGTGGTCGCCATCAACCAGCCGCGCATACTCCCGTGCGACGATGAAGAGCTCCATGCAGTCGCACAACTCGCAGGCGATCGTCTCGTAGGCCGGCTCGGGCAGGTACGGCCTGGCGATGGCCGGGTTGCCGGTGACCACGGCCATCATCAGCTCGTTGAAGCGCTTGACGGCCTTTCCCGGCACGTCGCGTCCCATCGCCGCGCTTCGAAATTCGGGTTCTCCCGCCCCGCTGCCGGCCAGGCCCAGCGGCAGGGCCTGCGCAACCGCCTTCGCCAACTGGTGCGCGTAGGTCAGCAGGTTGCCGTCGATCACGACCACCACGTCGTCACTGCCGGGGACCAGCAGCATCAGCGGCTCGAGCAACTGCGTGGGCAGCGTGCCCATGAGCGGACGCACGGGCACCTGCAGGCCCAGCACCTCGGCCGCATGCTCCACCTCCTCCTGCAGTTCGCGAAGGATCGAATACTGGTGAGGCCGCTCGAAGCGCGTGGGCCGTGGCGCCGCCTCGTCTCGCGCGAGGCCGGCCAGCAGGTCCCTGCGGTACTCCTCGAACTCCGGTCGCGGAAGCGCCAGCGACATCTGCTGCAGTCGCAGCGGAATCACGTTCTGCTGGCCGAGCCACTCCCGCCACTGGCAGTCCTCGGCGGTGAGGCCCATCGAGCCGTAGACCCTGGCCTGCAGCGCCTCGAGAAACGAGGCCGCCGCCGACGGTCGCTGGAATGGACGGGCGTCAAGACCTTGCGTGACATCGAACATGAAGGCATCCGGCACGGCTGGGGAGCGCGTGGGCCATGGCTGGGCCCGGCGGCGCAGCATCCCTGCACGCCCCGCCGGACCACTGGGTTCGCCGACCTAATCGGCGCATCTGCCTGCCGGATGAGTCGTGCGGGCGCCGGTCACCCCCGCGCACCGTGTGCGCCGGCCGGTACACGGCTCCCCACGGCGCACGGCCGCGGACGAGCCGGCCAGCCCCAGCAGCCGCGCGGGCGCTCGCGGGCCGCCGTGTGCCGGCCGGCCTCGCCAGCGCCCTCGCCGTCGCCGGTGATGCCCGGGCCTCGCGGGGCCTGACGTCGTCAGCGCGGGATATAGGCGATCGCGTCGATCTCCACGCGCAACCCGCTGCCCGGCAATGCCGCCGCCTGGATGGTGGTCCTCGCCGGGCGATGATCGCCGAACATCCGGCTGTAGACGGCGTTCACCTTGGGAAAGTCGGCCATGTCGATCAGGAACACCCCGCAGCGCAGCACATACTGGAGGTCGGATCCCGCCGCCTGGAGAATCGCCTGCACGTTGCGGAGACATTGCGCGGTCTGCGTCTCGACGTCGGCGCCCGCCAGTTGCCCGGTGGCGGGATCGGTGGCCCCCTGGCCCGACACGAACACGAGATGGTCGAGGGTGACCGCTGGCGAATAGGGGCCGACCGGGGCCGGCAGGGAGGCGACGTTCACGAAGCGATGTTCGGACATGGGAACCTCTCAGGATGAAGGAAGTGAGGCCAGCGGCCCGGGGCCGCGCCCCGGGGTTTCCAATCTCGTGCTCACCTGCCGTCGCCTGCCGTCATGCATGCGCCGGGCGGGGCGCGGCGGATGCCGGCGACGGGCTTCCGAGCAGGTCGGCGGCCAGTCGCTCGAGGAAGTAGCCCACGTCGGTCACCAGACCAATCGCCTGCATCGTTCCCCGGTTCGACAGCTTCACGGGCACCGACTCGGTCATGTCGACGCACACGGTGCGCACGCGCGCGGGCAGCAGGTTGCCCACCGCGATCGCGTGCAGCGCCGAAGCGAGCATCAGGCACGTGCCGCAGCCGCGCAGCGCCTCGACATAGGCCTTCTGGGCGGCCACCACGTCCGTGATCACGTCCTTCAGCGGGCCATCGTCGCGGATGGAGCCGGCGAGCACGAACGGGATGGGACGGCGCACGCACTCGTACATGACGCCCGAGGTGAGCACGCCCGCCTCGACCGCCGGACGGATGCCGCCGCAGCGGTTCACCGCGTTGATCGTGAACAGGTGGTTGCGGCTGCCGCCCTCCACCGCACGCCCGCTCATCTGGCAGACGCCCAGGCTGGTGCCCGCGATCGACTTCTCCATGTCGTGCACGGCGAAGGCGTTTCCGGCGAGGACGGTGTCGATCCAGCCTTCGCGCACGAGGCGCGCCAGCGACACGTCACCGCCCGAGTGCACGATGGCCGGGCCGGCCACCAGCACGATCTTCTCGCCGGCCTCGCGCGTGCGGCGCATCTCCCGGGCCGTGCTCGCGATGGCGATGCCCTTGTTGATTTCGGCCGAGATGTCGTTGGACATGAAGCCGAACACCTGGTAATCGCGGCTGCGTTCCAGGGGGCGCACGCGGATGCCGTGTCCGCGCAGCGCCACCGGCTCGCCCGCCTTCACCAGCCCCTGCTTCACGCAGGTCGGTTCCCCGCCCCGCAGCACGATCGCGCAGTCCATCCTCTGGTCGGCCGCCTGCACCCAGCCGCCGCCAGTCCGCACGAACGTGTCGAAGTTGGTCGTCGAATAGAACTCATCCGGCAGGATGCCGTCGGCCTCGGCCGGCGCAAACCTCGCCTCCTCGAGGACGGCGGAGGCACCGAGGTAGCTGAGGCTCTCCAGCACGTGATCGAGCACGTGAGGATCGGCGGCCGAAATCGCCAGCCGCGCGAACGACGGATCCTCGTTGCGCCGGCCGACTCTGAACTCCAGCACTTCGAACTCGCCGCCGCCCTCCACGACGCGCGAAAACACCCTGCGGAGGATGTCGGAATCGATGATGTGCCCTTCGAGCGTGATGATTTCCTGGACCATGGCAGGGCGAGTCTATCAGGGTCCAGGCGTGCGCCGGGACCAGTGACCGAGCCGTCGTGGCGCCGGTCGGGCGAGGCACCTTCTCGCCTTCCCGCGCGGCCGGCGGCACGACACCCTGGTCGGCCCGGCGGCGCCCCGGACGCGAACGAGGACGTGCGGACGGCGACAGACGCTGCCCCGATCGTACGGCACGACCCTTGACAGGGTCCGGCTCGTGCGACCGGCGTGCTGGCTCGTCGTGTGGCTGTGGCTCGCAAGCGCGGCGCTGGCGGCCGGCGAGGCGGCGCAGGCGGCAACGGAGCCTGCGACCTGCCGCCCGGCCGGCCTGGAAGGCTTGCAGGCCGCCCTCGCCCAGGCGAGGCGCCGCGACGGCTCGGGACAGACCGATTCGCGGCGCCCCCTGCCGGTCGAGGTCCGTGAAGACCTGGATCGCCTCGTCGCGGCCACCTTCGCGTTGGATCGTGCCGGCGACGCCCGTGCGCTGGAGGCCGTCGTGGATGCGCTGCTGCGCGGCCGCCCGGTGCCGGTCAGTTGCGGCCGCGACGTGCGGGCACGCGACCGCGCGGCGGCACGCCTGCTGGGCGCGGGTTACAGCGCGCTCGAGGTGACCGACATCCTCTCGGGGCGCCTGACGCAGGCCGACATCGATGCCGCCTACGCGCTGCGCCTGGCGGGTTACGACGCCGCGGCAGCGGCATCACTCGACGCAGCCGTGGCGGTCCGCGCGGCACGCACGCCGCCTCGGCGCGACGGGACGGTGCCCGCCACACCACGCCGGCTGGACCCGGTGGTGGCAGCAGAGCTCACGCGGCTCGCCGAGGCCCACGAACTCGACCCGGCCCTGGTCCGGGCCGTCATCGCCGCCGAGTCGGGCGGCCATCCGGGGGCGGTCTCCAGCGCCGGTGCCATCGGCCTCATGCAGTTGATGCCGGCCACCGCCCGCATGCTCGGCGTCGACCCGTGGGATCCGCTCGACAACCTGCGCGGCGGCATCGCGTATCTGTCACATCTGGTTCGATCCTTCGGCACCGTGCGCGGCGCGCTGGTCGCCTACAACGCCGGCCCCAGCCACGCCGAGCGCGTCGCGCGCGGCGAGGCGGTGCTCTACGGCGAGACACGCCGCTACCTGGCCGCCATCGACCGCAGCTATCCCCTGGATCGCTGACCGGTCAGCCCGCGGGTGTTCCCGTGCGGGACGCCCGCTCACTCCATCCCACCTCGTGCAGCACGTCGGCCGTGTGGGCGCCCGGTGCCGGCGGCGCCCCGCGTTGCCGCCCGGGAGTACGCGACAGTCGAGGCGACGGCGCGACGACGATGCGCCCGTCGTCGTCGATCGCGTACGTGCCGCGGGCACGTGCGTGCGCATGCGAGGCCGCCTCGCGCAATGTGAGCACCGGCACCACGCAGGCGTCGGTCGGCTCGAACACGGCGGCCCACTGCTCGCGCGAACGGGCCGCGAACGCCTCGGCGAAGCGGTCGCGCAACTCGCCCCATCGCGAGACGTCCCATTGCCCGGGAAGCGCGGACGCATCCAGGCCGAGACCAGCCAGCAACTGCGCGTAGAACTGGGGCTCGATCGCGCCGACGGCGACGAACCCGCCGTCCGACGTCCCGTAGACGTCGTAGAACGGCGCTCCCGAATCGAGCAGGTTCACCCCGCGTCGATCGCGCCACAGGCCCGCCCCCATCAGCGCGTGGATGGGCGCGAGCATCGAGGCGACGCCGTCGACGATCGCCGCGTCGACCACCTGCCCCTCCCCGGTCTGGCGCGCGTGCAGGAGCGCCGCCAGCACGCCGAACGCCAGGTGCAGCGCGCCGCCGCCGAGGTCGCCCACCAGGTGGAGCGGGATCTGCGGCGGCCCGCCAGCGCGCCCGATGGCGTGCAGCGCTCCGGAGAGCGCCAGGTAGTCGATGTCGTGGCCAGCCCGGGCGGCGAGCGGGCCCGACTGGCCCCAGCCCGTCATCCGCCCGTAGACCAGGCGCGGGTTGGCGGCCAGGCAGCGGTCGGGGCCCAGGCCGAGCCGTTCCATCACCCCGGGCCGGAACCCCTCGATGAGCACCTCGGCGCGCGACACGAGCGCGAGCGCCGCGCGAACCCCCTCGTCGCCCTTCAGATCGAGGGCGACCGAGCGCTTCCCGCGGTGCGAGACGTCGACCTCGCGTGGCACGGCCGGTCCCGCGTTCGAGGCCTCGGGACGTTCGACGAGGACGACATCGGCCCCCATGTCGGCCAGCAGCATCCCGCAGAACGGCGCGGGCCCGATGCCCGCGAACTCCACCACACGCAACGACGCCAGCGGCCCCATGCCGGCACCTCCCGGCTGGCAGGCTATCATGCGAGGGTCACCGAGCACGCAGAACGGCAGCGCGGCGTGATCGCGCCCGCGTGCGGTCGCCCGGCACCCAGACGCGATGGACGAGGACTGGACCTACGACGCGGTGGTGCGCCACCTGCGTGAGCGGCTGACGACGGCCCTGCCCGGCCCCGAGGCCCAGGCGTCGATGGCGCCCCGGCCGCGCCGCGGATGGGATCCCCTCCGCCCCCCGGACGCGCCGCGCCACGCCGCGGCCCTCATCCTCGTCTACCCGCGCGACGACCTGGCCAGTCTCGTGCTCACGGTGCGCGCCCGGGATCTGCCGCAACACGCGGGCCAGGTATCGCTGCCGGGCGGTGGCGTCGATCCCGGCGAGACTTTTCCCCAGGCGGCCCTCCGCGAAGCGCGGGAGGAGGTGGGTGTCGATCCGGCGACGGTGTCCGTCCTCGGGGCCCTGACGCCCCTGCACATCCCGGTGAGCGGGTTCCTGCTGCACCCATTGGTCGGCGTCACGCCGCGGCCGCCGGTGTTCGCGCCGCATCAGCGCGAGGTGGCGCACGTGGCCGAGGTGTCGATCGCCAGGCTGGTTTCGCCAGATGCGCGGGCCCTCACGCACTGGATCCACGAGGGACGCGACTACGAGATCCCCTACTTCGACGTGAACGGCCTGCAGGTGTGGGGCGCGACGGCGATGGTGCTCGGTGAGTTCACGGCGCTGCTGACGGGCGGGTAATCGCACCAGGGGCCGTCAGGCGCGCCAGCCGTCAGCGGTGTTTCGATCCCGGGCCGCAGGTCGCGCGTGAACCCGGCCGGTGCCGTGGCCAGCGCGCGCCTCCCCAACGGGTCGGTCGAAGCACGGCCGGAGCAACCGAACGGGCAGGAGGGGCGACGGCGATCTCGCAGGCTGTCGCGCCCCTGCCCCGGACCGGTCAGTGGGAGGGTGCGGCGGCGCGCGGCGCTGCCGGCGCGCCACCGCCGTGACGAACGACTAGGCGAGCGTCACCGAGGCGTCGAGATAGACGTCCTGGATGGCGTGCAGCAGCGCGGCGCCTTCCGCCATCGGCCGCTGGAAGGCCTTGCGGCCGCTGATGAGCCCCATGCCGCCGGCGCGCTTGTTGATGACGGCCGTCTTCACCGCGTCGGCCAGGTCGCTGGCGCCCTTCGACTCGCCGCCCGAGTTGATCAGCGGCGACCGGCCCATGTAGCAGTTGGCCACCTGATAGCGCGTCATCTCGATCGGGTGATCGCCGGGCGTGAGGTCGGTGTAGACCTTGTCGTGGGTCTTCCCGAACTTCAGGGCCTTGTACCCGCCGTTGCTGGTCGGCAGCTTCTGCTTGATGATGTCGGCCTCGATCGTCACGCCGAGGTGGTTGGCCTGGCTCGACAGGTCGGCGGCGGTGTGGAAGTCCTTCTCCGCCGTCTTGAAGCCCGGATTCCGCAGGTAGCACCACAGCACGGTGACCAGGCCCAGTTCGTGCGCGCGCTGGAACGCCTCGCTCACTTCCTGGATCTGTCGCGTCGATTCCTCCGACCCGAAGTAGATGGTCGCGCCCACGGCGGCCGCGCCCAGCTCGAAGGCCTGTTCGACGGAGCCGAACATGATCTGGTCGAACCGGTTCGGGTAGCTCAGGAACTCGTTGTGGTTGATCTTCACGAGGAACGGGATCTTGTGCGCGTACCGGCGCGAGCACGCCGCCAGCACGCCGAAGGTGGAGGCCACGGCGTTGCACCCGCCCTCGATGGCCAGCTTCACGATGTTCTCGGGGTCGAAGTAGACCGGGTTGGGCGCGAAGCTGGCGCCGGCCGAGTGCTCGATGCCCTGATCCACCGGGAGGATCGACACGTACCCGGTGCCGGCGAGCCGACCCGTGTTCAGGATCTGCTGGAAGTTCCGCAGCACCTGCGGGTTGCGATCGCTCTGGGCCAGCACGCGGTCGACGAAGTCGGGGCCCGGGGCGTGCAGCAGCGTCTTGTCGAAGCCCCTGGCCTGGTACGACAGCAGCGCGCTGGCCTCGGCGCCGAGCAGTTCGTGGATCTTTGACGTGACGGTACTCACGGACTCACTCCTTGCTGCGCGAATCGGGCGGAAGCTGCCCCGCGCAGGGGCAAGCATAGCAGGTTCGATGGGCGGGTCCGGGACGGCGCCAGCCGCCGCCGGGCGCCGCGATGCCCGGCCGCCCTCCCGCGTCAGGAGACCGGTCGGGAACCGGTGCCGGATCGCGTCAGCGCCGCGTCGAGCGCCACGTGGTCGCCGCGAGGATGATCGCGCCGCCGAGGCTGGCCCAGACGCCGGGGAACTCGCCATGTGCCAGCCAGGCCCAGAACGGACTGAGCGCGGGCTCCAGCAGCAGCAGCAGCGAGACCTCGACGGCCGTCAGCCGGCCGATTCCGCGCGTCAGGAACACGTAGGCCAACCCCACCTGGAACACGCCGAGGTAGGCGATCACGAGCCAGTCGACCGGGTGCGTGCCGGCCGCGGGCAACGCCAGGGGCAGGCATCCGAGGAAGGCGAACACGTTGCCCCACATCGTGGCGGAGGCGGCCGTCACGTCGCTGCCGTCGGTCCGGTGACGCTCGGCCCAGCGCAGACCCGCCAGCGTGAGCGCCCACATCAGGCCGCTGAAGACGCCCACGAGGTTGCCCGAGGCGGTGTCGGGCGCGGTCGCCGACGGCGCCGGCGCACCGCCGAAGAGCAGCAGCAGGCCGGCAAGGATCGTCGCCAGGAACGGCGCGTCGGCGCGTCGCACGCGTTCGCCGAGCAGCAGCGGCCCCAGCAGGATCAGCCAGAGCGGCGCCGAGGCCTGCAGGAACACGGCGCTGGCCGCCGTGGTGAGCTTGTTGGCGACGACGAAGCTGACGAAGGTGGCGGCCTGGACGACGCCGACCGCCAGCGCCCGCCACGAGATCCGGCGCGAGGCCGGCACGAGCGCGAGCAGCATGGCCGCGGCCATGCCTGCGCGAAACCCGGCGACCTGCCAGCCGTTGAGCGAGGTGGCCTTGATCGCGGCGCCACCGGTCGAGAACAGGAGGGCCGCCAGCAGCACCTCGACGCGCGCCAGCGTCACCGTCGTCCTCCACCCGCCGACAGCGCCATCAGCCACTGGGCCGGCACGTAGGTCCCCATCACGGCCAGCGGCGCCAGCGTGAAGGGCGCAACGAACCGGTTGGCGGCGAGCGCGGAATCCGACAGCACGAACAGCACGGCGCCGATCGCGGCGGCCAGCGGCGCCGCCCCGCGCAGATCCCGCCAGCGTTCGAGCGCCTGCCACGCCATCGTCCCGATGGCGAGGCCGTAGATCGTCACCGCGATCCGATGGGCGCCCGCATGGGGCAGCAGCCACCAGAGCAGCGTCATGACGTAGAGCCCGCAGGCCGCCGCCGGCCACGACGACGCCCGCCAGCCTCCGCGCGTGAAGGCCGCGACGTAGCAGAGGTGCGCGATCAGGAACGACCCCAGCCCTGGCACGAAGCGATCGCCCGGGAGCATCAGGAACACGTCGCCGGCAATGGACGCCACGAGGCCCGCGACAATGGCTGGGCGCCACGAGGCGCCCGGCCCCGGCGACACCGCCGCCGCCAGCACCAGCACCAGTGTCGTGGTCAGCGGCTTGAGCAGATACTCCTGATACAGGTCACCAGCGTACACCGCACGGAGGTTCAGGACGGCGCTGGCGGCAATCGCGAGCGAGAGGACGCGCACGACCATGGACGCGGGTATCTTAGCGTCGATCGACGGGACCGGCCGGCGCCGGCCGTGTCGTGGCGTAGAGGGCGAGGGCCGCGGCAGTGGCGAGGTTGAGCGAGTCGACGCCGGGAGCCATCGGGATGCGCACGGTGTGGTCGACTGCCGCCAGCGCGGCGCGGCTCAGCCCGTTCCCCTCGTGCCCGAGCAGCCACGCCACCCGTGTGCGCGCGCCACGCGTCCGCGCGAACGCATCGAGCGCAACCTGGCCGCCCGTGGCCAGGGCCGCGACCAGCCACCCTCGCGCGCGCAGGTCGTCGAGGGCCGCCGGCCACGGAGTCATCCTCGCAAACGGCACGGCGAGCACCGCCCCCATCGACGTGCGCACGGCCTTCCGGTAGAGCGGATCCGAGCAGGCGGGATCCAGCAGGACGGCCGCCGCGCCGAAGGCCGCGGCGTTGCGGAAGACGCCGCCGATGTTGTCGGGATTGGCCACGGCCTCGAGCAGGATGATCGGCGCGGCCGCCGGCGCCTCGTGCACGAGCCTCCGCCAGTCGCACGCCGCGGGCCGTTCCACCAGGGCCAGGCACCCGCGGTGGATGTCGTAGCCGGTGACGCCGCGGAACACCGCGTTGCCGGCGACCAACACACGCACGTCGCCGGACAGGCCCTCGACGAGCGACGACAGCTCCTCGAGCACCGCGCGCGATACCAGCAGGGCGCGCACGCGGTGACCGGCCTCGACCGCACGGCGCACCACCTGACGCCCCTCGGCGACGAACGCGCCGGCCTCGCGAGCGAGCACCGGGTCGGCGACCGCGCGAAAGACGGCGATCCGCGAATCGTCCGGCGCCGTGACGTTCTCGATGCTGGGTGGCATCCGTACCCTGGCGACCTCACCGTCGGGGGTGTGCGCCGAATTCCCGGCTGCCCCGCCACAGCCGGCGCTCAGGGCGACACGGGCCGCGTGTCGGCCGGCCACGATCATGGCAGAATGTCACGACTCGAAGGAGGACTCGATGCGGGGAAACCGTCTCGGCGTGCTGGCGGCAGTGCTCTGGATCCTGACAGCCACGACCGGTGCCCAGCCGATCGGCGACCGCGTGCCGCTGAGTTTCGAGGTGGTGCACCTGCACAACACCGGCGAGTGCCACGGGACGCTCACCATCGACAAGTGGAAGTTCAGCTTCGAGTCGGCCGACCGTCCCGAGGACAGCCGCACCTGGAAGATCACCGAAATCGACAAGGTGGAATCCAGACACCCGCACGAGCTGGTGCTCAGGACGGCCGAATCGGGCAAGAGCACGCTCGGCCAGGGGCGCAATTACAAGTTCCGTGTCCTCGGTGCCGGCATCGCTCCCGACATCGTCGCGTGGATGCAGGACCGCGTCCAGTAACCACCGGCGGCGTCTCGCGGGCCGCTCGACGAACGACCGCAGCCCGATTGGTGACGGGCAGGCGAACCTCACGCGCCGGTCGCCCATGGTCGCCACCGGCGGCCGTCGATGGTCCGGAACCGGATGGTCATCACCCGGGATGGACACGGGGCCTTCAGGTCCCGGGAAGGCGCTGGCACGCAGGCCCCGCCAGCAACGTCGGCTACGGCCTCGGGGTGTCGGGTGCGGGCCGCACCGGCGCCGACAGGCTGTCGGCGAGTCCCAGCACGGGACATCCCGCCGACGACGGCCGGCGCACGAGCAGCACCGCCACCGAGCCGATGCCGGCCGCCACGACGATGGCGACATCCACCCACGGGCTGGCCCATGCGCGGACGGCGAACGCGGTGCCGGTCCACATGAGCGCCAGCGCGATCACGCGCGCATGGAACGGCATGGGCCTCGCATCGTCCGCGTAACGCATGTAGGGCGCGAATACCCCGCGGCGCAGCCAGCGATCGGTGAGCGCCGGCCAGCTCCTCGAGAAACAGTAGGACGCGATGATCAGGAAGATCGTCGTCGGCAGGCCGGGCACGACGATGCCAATGCCGCCCAGGCCGACGTTCAGTACGCCGAGCGACACGAAGACCGCGCGCGTGAACACGCCGGGCGCAGCCGGTACCTTGTCGGCGGTCATGGCGTCCCAGTGTAGACGAGTGACGGCCACGGCGCGACGCCAACTGTCACCCGGCAGCCCCTCCGCCTAGAATGGGGGCGGAGGGGCGCACCATGAGGCGGCTGACGTCGCGTGCGACCGGGGGAACGGCGGGCGTTCTCGTGGCGGCGCTCGCGCTCGCTGGCGTCGGCTTCTGGGCGCGCGTGCTCCACGCGCCGCTGGAGGCGCCGGACCCGCCGCACGTGCGCGGCCGCCAGGGTTTCTTCACCGGCTGGCGCCGCGACGGCGATCTCCGCTGGAACGTCCTGTCGGAGCGCGCCGCGCACCGCGCGCTGGTCGTGCGGGTGGAGATGGCCGAACCCGCACGCGCCCGCGAGCTCGCCGAGCGGTTCGTGTCCGCGACCGACGGCGTCTACGAGGAAATCCTCATCTACGCCTATCGCCCGGCGAGCGGCGACCGGATCGCGGAACGCCGCCTGCGCTGGACGTCGCAGGGCGGCTACGACGAACTGAGGATTCCGCCCGTGCCACGTCACGCACCGGATCGTCCCGCCGATCGCGAGAAGGTCCCCTGAAAGGCATCGCGGCGGTTTGGGATAGGATCGACCGGCGAAGGACCTGCCCGGAGGAATCGCCGTCATGAGTGCCATCCAGCGCGAGGTCGTCGACCTCATCCAGTCGCAGCGATGGGCGACGCTGGCCACGCTGCACGAGGAGGCGCCCGCCACCGCGATGGTGGCCTACGCCGTGGAGGCTGGCCTCGACGGGCTCCTCATCTTCCTCAGCGAACTCGGCGCGCACACGCGCGATCTGCTCGCCGACGCGCGCTGCGCGATCGCGATCTCGGCTCCCGACACCGGCGCGGGCGATCCGCAGCTGCTGCCGCGCGTGAGCCTGCGGGGCCTCGCGATTCCCATCGGCCGCGACGACGAGGAGTTCTCCCACACGGGCGCTCTGTATGCCCGGCGCTTTCCCGACGCCCTGCCGCGTTTCGAGCTGCCCGACTTCCACCTGTTCCGCTTCACGATCGAGGATGCCCGCTTCGTGGGCGGGTTCGCCCGGGCCTCGTCGTTCACCGGCGACCAGCTGCGCCAGACCGCGCGCGAGCTGGACGGCGACGCCTGAAGGCGTGAGCCCGCTGGAACTGGCGGCGGCCATTCTCGGGCTGGCCGCGGTGTGGCTGATCGTCAGGGAGCGGCTGCTCGCCTGGCCGTTCGGCATCCTCACCGGGACGCTCTACATCGTGGTCTTCGTGCACGCGCGGCTCTACGCGGGCGCGTTGCTGCAGATCGTCTACGTCGCGCTGCAGTGCTACGGCTGGGCGTCGTGGAGCCGTCGTGGTCCCGGCGGATCGCGCCTGGCGATCACCCGCGCGCGACCGCGCACGCTGGCGCTGGCCATCATCGCCGGGGCCGCCGGCTCCATCGCGCTGGGCGCCACCCTCGCGCGCCACACCGATCAGGCCCTTCCCTACTGGGATTCGTTCGTCACCGCCTTCTCGCTCGTCGCGCAGTGGATGGTGGCCCGCAAGCTGCTCGAGAACTGGGGGATCTGGTTCGTGGTGGACGTCGTGGCCGCCGCGCTCTACCTGACGCTCGGACTGCACTTCACCGCCGTGCTCTATGCGGCCTATCTCGGCCTGGCCGTCGCGGGCTGGCGACAGTGGCACGCCTCGCTGCTGGCCAGCCAGGCGATGCCGGCGCTGCCGGCCCGATGAACGTCACGTCGCCCGATGCGCTCGCGCCGTGGCGCGGCCGGCGCCTGGCATACATCAGTGCGTTCATGCCGCCTACGGTTGCCGACGGGATCGTGCTCGAGGCGGCGCTCGGCTGGTCGTCGGATGTCCAGGCGCTGCTGCTCATCGCGCCCGACGACCCCATCGGCCCGCAGCAGCGCATCGGCTGGCTGCGGGAACTGGCGCCGCGGATCCACATCCTCCCGGTGGAGCCGTCGCCACCGCCCGGTGACGAGCCGCTCCGATCGCCGCGGCTGCAAGGCCTCGTGAAGGGGCTGCGGGCGGCGCCGCCCGAAGCGCTCGTGGGGCCCGGCCTGCGCGATCGGGAGCTCGCCGCCGCCCTCGGCCTGCCCTACCTGCCCGTGGACACCGGCGCGTGGCACGACATCGACGGGGCCGCCGTGCTGAGGCGGCCGCTGACGCACTGGGACGCGCTGCCACCCGCCGTGCGCACCCACTTCCTCAAGCGGGTCGTGCTGCTCGGACCCGAGTCCACCGGCAAGACGACGCTGGCCGGCGATCTCGCGCAAGCATTCGGGACCGTCTGGGTCGCCGAATACCTCCGCCTCTACCTCGACGCCACGGGCCGCGTGTGTGAGCCCGACGACCTGCCGCGCGTCGTGGCGGGGCACCAGGTGATGGAGGCGACGCTCGCGCGGCGCGCCACGCGCGTGATCATCTGCGATACCGATCCGCTGATGACGGCCGTCTACAGCCGCTTCTACTACGGCACGCTGCCGGCGTGGCTGGGGGCCGCGGCCGGTGCGCGACGCGCCGACCACTACCTCCTGCTGGACTGCGACGTGCCGTGGGTGGCCGACCCGCAGCGCGACGCGCCCCATGCGCGCGGCGTGATCCTGGGACTGTGCCGTGAAGAACTCGAGCGCCGCCGCCTGCCCTTCACGGTGATCAGCGGCGGATGGACGCAGCGCTTCACGGCGGCCCGCGCCATCGTCGAGTCATTGCTGCGCGAGGAGTGAGCGCGGCCCGGCGCGCGAAGCCTCAGGCTTCCCCGAACGGCAGGGGCCGCTCCGCCACGCGCGGGACCCGTCGCTCCCGCCGGCGACGGTAAACCGCTTCCGCCACGGCACCGGCGACATCATCGGAGAGCTCCCGCAGCACCGCGGCCACGAGCCGATCCCGCCGGGTGACCACGTCGTCGCGCCCGAGCGGCTGGCTGACGAGATCGGCCAGCTCCACCTCGAGCGCCCGGGCGATCTTCACGAGCGTCTCGGTGGAGCAGTGTCCGCCGTGCAGGAGGCGCCCGACCGTCCCCGCATCGATGCCGGCGAGGCGGGCCAGCTGCGCCTGCGTGAGGCTCCGCTCCGCGAGCAGGACCTGCAGGGTCTCGGACCAGGGCAGCGGTTGATCGCGTCGGGCCATGACGACTACCGATCGATGTCGAATTCGATGGAAGAACGCTTCCGCAGCTCGTCGCGGAGCCGCGTGAGGTCGGTGCGATCCACGCGCACCAGCAGGAACTGCGATGGTCCCTGGAACGCCACGTAGTGGAACGTGCGCACCGTGTCGTCGAAGCTCGTCGACGCGGGTGCCGGTCCGAGGTCCGTCCTCCACTGCGGTCGTTTCCCCTGCGAGTAGAGCGCGGACGAAACCTGCGCATAAGGAATGGTGCCCAGCGTGCTGCGCGTGCGCCGGTCGAGGAGGCGCAACTCGCCGGCGTCGAGCTGCAGGAACACGTCGATCTCGCGGATGCGCGACCCGTCCACGCGCATCCACTTCACGTTGCCGAACATGGCTGGCGGAAGCACCGGGCGCAGTGGCTCGGGCTCGGGCGCCACGGGCGCGGGAAGGGGATCCACGTTCGACTCGACCGGCGTGGCCGCGGCTGGCAACGGGACGACTGGCGGCGCGGCGTTCCGGCGTGGCCGCGGGCCACCGGCACCCGGCGCCGCCCTCTCGGATGACTCGGCCGTCGCCGGCGAGGGCATCGTCACCGGCGGCGCGGCAGGCGCCGGCTGTGGCGGGGCAGCCGGCCCGGCTGCCGGCGGCGCCGGCGGCTGCTCCGACGTGTCAGCCGTTCCGGCCATCACCTGCTCGCCTGCCTGTCCCGGCTGGCTCGCATCCGCACCCGCCTGCCACTGCCGCCACGCCAGGTACGTTCCCCCGGCCGCCGCGATCGCGAGCACGCCGGCCAGGGCCGCGACGCGCGCGGCCCGGCCCTTCGGCGGCCTCGCCGTTGCCGCCGCCCGTACGGGACGCGGCGCCACCGGCTGCGGCGCAACGGGTGCCACCGCGGCAATCGGTGGCGCCTCCGAGGCCGTTGGCGCAGGTGTCGCAATCGGGCTGGTGGCGTCCTGCGGCGCAGCGTCAGGCGCGGCCGGTGGCCTGACCGGAACGCGGACGCCAGAGGCCGATGGCGGCGAGCCCACGGCCGGCACGGGCGTGGACGGCCTGAACGGCGGTGGCGTGTCGCGTGGCGGCGTGTAGGGTGGCAGCGTGTAAGTCGGGGCCGGGGGCGCGGGCGAGGCCGGCGGCGGCGGCGCGAGCGGTCGATCCGACGCGGTCGAGTCCGGTGGCGGCGGGCTGCCCGCAGCCGGCGTTGCCGGTGCGAGCGCCGCGGGGCTCGCGCCAGACGCGGGCGAGGGCACGGCGACGGCGCTCCCTCCGTCGGCTCGCGCCCGCAGCGCCGGGTCCGACTTGAACTCCCGGGTCTCGTCGGAGGGCCGCGCGAACTGGCCCGAGCCGCCGGTCACCGCCGTCACCATCCGCAACGAGGCCCGGAGTGCGCCATTGAACTCGACCGCCGTCTGAAAACGTTCGGCCGGTTGTTTGGCCAGCGCGCGCAGCACGCACGCCTCGACCGCCTCGGGGACATCGGCGAAGGTGCGCGGCGGCGGCGGCATCTGCTGCACCTGCGCCTGCATCACCGCGAACTCGGTGTCGCCCTGGAACGGCATGCGGCCGGTCAGCATCTCGTAGAGCGCGACGCCGACGGCATAGATGTCGGCGCGACCGTCGACGTCGAGGCCCTGGATCTGCTCGGGCGCCATGTAGCCGATCGTGCCGACGACGAAGCCCACCCGCGTGCGACGCTCGGTGCCCAGCACGCGGGCGATGCCGAAGTCCATCACCTTCACGCTGCCCGAGGGCGTGACGATGATGTTGGCGGCCTTGATGTCGCGGTGCACCACCCCGTGACGATGCGCGTAGTCGAGCGCGTTCAGCACGTGGCCGGCGATCTGCGTCGCATGCGCGACCGAGAAGCGCCCGTTCTGCTTCAGCAGGGCTTCGACCGTCTTCCCGGGCACGTATTCCATGGCCATGAAGAAGTCGTTGCCGTGGCGATGGAGCCCGAAGAGGCTGGCGATGTTCTGGTGCATGAGCCGCGCCAGGACGACGGCCTCGGAGCGGAACCGTTCGACGAGATCCGGCTGTTCGGCCAATTCCGGACGCAGGAACTTGAGCGCGACGTCACGCTCCAGCATGACGTCGACCGCCTTGTAGACGGAGCCCATCCCCCCGTCACCAAGCTTCTCGACAATCCGGTAGTTCAGGATCTGGGCGCCGATCATTCAGGGTCCTTCGACGGCGAGGGAGCGCGCCGGGTCGGGCGGACTCTATTCTAGTCGTACCCGGAATTCTACCCTCCGCGCGTCGTCGGGCCCTCGCCGACCTCGCCGTACGGACGCGTCCGGCGCACCGGCTGCGCTTGTCGCCGGCCATCGGACCGGTGTACCGTCTCCCGGTTCAGGAGTCCCCTTTGGCCGACCTTCGTTCCTACGTCTTCCTCGACTCGCTGCAAGGGCAGCACGCCGCGTTCCTCGGCACCGTGATGCAGGGTTTCCTGCCGCTGCCGGGCGACGCCTCGCTCTGGGTGGAGATCTCGCCGGGCATCGAGATCAACCGGATCACCGACGTCGCCGTGAAGGCCACCAGCGTGCGGCCGGGCATGCAGGTGGTCGAGCGCCTGTACGGCCTGCTCGAGGTGCACTCACCGTCGCAGGCCGACGTGCTGGCCGCGGGCGCGGCGATCCTCGAGGCCCTCGCGCTGAAGGAAACCGATCGCTGGAAGCCACGCGTCCTGTCGAGCCAGATCATCCACAACGTCGACGCGCACCACGCGCAGTTGATCAACCGCATGCGTCACGGCCACATGATCCTGGCGCGCCAGAGCCTGTTCGTGCTGGAGGTGGAGCCGGCGGCCTACGCGGCCATCGCGGCCAACGAGGCCGAGAAGCACGCCAGCGTCAACGTGCTCGAGGTACGCGCCTTTGGATCCTTCGGCCGCATCTACCTCGGCGGCGAGGAGCGCGACATCATCGCCGCCGCGCGATCGGCGGTCACGGCCATCGAATCGATCACCGGCAAGGAGATGAGCGGCGGCAAGCGCGGGTGATCGCGGCGACGACGCGCCGCTGCGATCGTCGGTCAATCGGCGTCGACGGGTTCGGCGGCCGGCAGGAGCGCGGCCTGCGCCGGCCCGTCTCCCGCCGGCAGCGCCTCGACGCCGCTCAGGGTCTTCTGGATGCGGCGCGTGCCCCGCTGCGCCTCGTCGATCTTGTGGCTGGCCTCCTGCAGTTTCTTCTGCACGCCGGCCAGTGCCTCGCCGAAGCGTGTGAAGTCGGCCTTCACCCGGCCCAGCAGTTCCCAGACCTCGGACGAGTGCCGCTGGATGGCGAGGGTGCGGAACCCCATCTGCAGGCTCGTGATGAACGCCCACAAGGTCGTCGGGCCGGCCACCACCACCCGGTAGTCGCGCTGGAGGCGATCGCAGAGCCCCTGACGCCGCAGCACCTCGGCGTAGAGCCCCTCGGTCGGCAGGAACAGGATGGCGAAGTCGGTGGTGCGTGGCGGGTTCACGTACTTGTCGCGGATGTCGCGGGCCGCCTGTTTCACCCGGGTCTCGAGCGCCTGCGCCGCCGCCTCGCTCGCCGCGGCGTCGCCGGCCTCGGCCGCCTCGACCAGCCGCAGGTAGTCCTCGACCGGGAACTTGGCATCGATCGGCAACAGCAGCGCCGGCGCCTGATCGTCGCGGCCCGGGAGCCTCACGACGAACTCGACGCGCTCGGCGCTGCCCTCGCGCGTCGCCACGTTCTCGGCGAACTGCTCGGGCGACAGGCCCTGCTCGAGCAGCGTCCGCAACTGCACCTCACCCCAGGTGCCGCGCGTCTTCACGTTGGAGAGCACCTTCTTCAGATCGCCCACGCCCGAAGCGAGCGTCTGCATCTCGCCAAGGCCCCGGTGCACCTGCTCGAGCCGGTCGCTCACCAGCTTGAAGGACTCGCCGAGGCGCCGCTCGAGCGTCGATTGCAGCTTCTCGTCCACCGTGGCGCGCATCTCGTCGAGCCGCGCGGCGTTCTCCCGCTGCAGGTGATCGAGACGCGACTCGACCGTCGTGCGCATCGCCTCGAGCCGCTGCTCGATGGTGGCGGCAATCGCCGCCAGCCGCTCGTCGTTGCGCGCGGTGAGCGTCTCCAGGCGGCCTTCCACCTGGGCCAGCCGGGCGTCCACTCCCTGTCGAAGCTGATCGATCTTCTGTTCGTTGGTCAGCACCAGCGCCGCGATGCGTTCCTCGTTGCGCTGGGCGAGCGTGTCGACGCCGGTCTCCACCTGCCCGAGGCGCCGGTCGAGGAGGCCGCCCAGTTCGACCACCGACGATCTCACGGTGCCGCCGAGGGCTTCCATGGCCGTGGTGACGTCCCGCCGCACGCCGCCCGCCCAGTCGGCGTTGTCCCGCCGGGCACTGGCGAGGTCATCCCGGAGCGACCGCTCCGTCCGCTCGGCCGTTTGCTGCAGACCCGCGAACTGGGCGTCGAGGCGCGCGAGAAACCGGTCGCCTCCGCTTCGCACGAGCACGAGAACGAGCAGCACCAGGTTCACGCAGGCGAGACCGGCGGCAAGGCCGAGCAGCAGGGTGGGAGTCATGGCGTCGGCCTCCAGCATGACACGGGCCCGTGACAGGCGGGGACACGGATCGGGCCGCGGCTGTCCCGCGATGCGGCGCCGGCGCGTGCGCGGGCGCCGCATCTTCCCGGAACCGGCCGGCCAGCCGGCCCCGTGCCGGTGCGGGCGCCCTCAGTTGGCCGCCGTCGGCGACCAGTGGCGCGCCTGCTCGATGGCGGCCGCCGGCCAGACCACGCCCCAGCCCTGCCGATCGACCGGCACGTGCGGCAGGCGGCGCGCGGTGCCGATGAGCAGGCCGCGAATGGCCTGCGGGGTGAGCGCGGGGTTCGCCTCGATCATCTGCGCGGCGATCGACGCCACGATGGGCGCCGCGAAGCTGGTGCCGTCCACGTGCTTGTAGTGCCCCGAGATCACCTTGTCGTCGCGCAGCCGCGCCTCGATCAACCGGCGGATCAGGGCGGGTTCGAGGTGGCGGGCCTCGTCCAGCGCCGGGTAGACGCCAGGGTTCGCCGCGATGAGTTCGCGCAGGTCCGCCGAGGGCGCCTGCTCGAGCCGCAGCAGCAGCTCGGCCTGTGCCGCCGTCGGCGTGCCCGGCAGGATCGGCGCCGCCACCCAGATACCGGGCGCGAGGATCTCCGGCTTCTGCAGGCCGTCGATCGTCGGCCCGTAGCTGGAGTGGTACATGTCGTACCCCTCGAAGGCGAGCTGGTTCTTGTCGTCGTGTCCCCCCACGGCCAGCACCCCGGGCGCCGAGGCGGGCGGCAGCACCGGGTGGCCGGGCAGGTGCCCGGCGTTGCCCACGGCCGCGCACACCAGCACGCCGGCCCGCACCAGCCGTTCGGCGGCCCGCGACAGGCCATCGTGGTGGTACGACGCTTCGTAATCGCCGCCGACGCTCACGTTGACGATGCGGATGCCGTACTGGCGCCGGTGACGGTAGACCCAGTCGAGGCCACGCTGGATGTCACCGTGCGTGACGCGCCGCACCTGACCGCACCGGACGAGCACCACCGCGGCGCCGCTCGCCAGGCCGCGGTACCTCCCGCCCGACAGGAACCCGTTGCCGCAGGCCACCACCGAGGTCATCATCCCGTGCCAGGCCGAGTCGTCGGCGACCTCGAGCGCCTCGCGGCGGGCGTGTGGATTGGTGATGTCGACGTAGGCGAGGATGCGGTCGCCGGGACGCGTGAGATCGGGGTGGGCGTAGAACCCCGCGTCGAGAAACGCGATGGTGACGCCGCGGCCGCTCAGATCGGTGGGCGCATGCAGCCGCTGCGGCGTCGGGAGGATGACCTCGCGCCCGGCCCTCACGACGGACCTCCCGCGGGCCCGCGCACCTCGCGCATCACCTGGTGCACGCGGTCGTGCGCGGCCATGAAGTGCGCATCGAGCGTCCTCGCCAGGTCGGCGACGGCGGTCCCGAGTTCGACGACCAGCGGCACGCCGGCGCCGAGCCGTGCCACCGCGACCTGCCAGACGGTGGCGTAATGCCGCAGCGTGTCCTCCGGAGAGGCGTTGAAGCGGCGCATCATCGGCAGCCCGTGGGCCTCGAGATCGTTGACCACCTGCCGCGCGTTGTGCAGCGCGTCGGCGCACTTCACCACCACCGTCTCCTCGGCCGTCGCGGTGCGCGCCAGCCGCTCGTGGGCGCGGCGCTTGGCTTCGTGCCACGGCAGACGCGTGCCGTCGGGCCGGCACTTCTCGTCGGTGAGCTCGCGAACCAGCCGCAGCACGGTCGCTCCGAACGACGACTCGAGGAAGGCCTCGACCGCGCGCTGGAACCCGGCCCGGTCCTCGCCGGCACGGCCGAACGCCTCGGGAAACGTCTCGCGCAACGCCCGCCGGAGGTCCTGATCCTCGGGCTCCAGGTCCTCGAGGACGTCGTGCAGCACGGCGGCCACCAGCAGCGGCTCGGGGTAGCCCAGCCGCGCGAGGATCATCGCGACATGCACGGGATGCGTGAGATAGGGCACGGCCGTGCCCTTGCGCTTCTGCCGGGCGTGCACCAGGCCGGCCAGCACCAGCGCGCGGTCGAGCGGCAATGAGTATCCAGACACGGTGGAGGTGGACATGTGGTCGGATTGGGCCGGGCCGGATCGGGCCGATCGCCGGGCCCGCCGCGCCAGGTGCTGCTCCCGTCGCGGCGCGGTCAGCATCCGCAATCACGGCGCCACTGTCAATCGCCACGATGGGCTCACGGCCGTCATGGAGGGCCCGGAGCGCGCCGTGGCGCGAGATCGCGCGGACGCCGGCGCCGCATCACCCTATCCACACGCGCCGGGTTGTGGCATCCTCCGCCCGTACGCGGCCGATGCGCGGCACGGCGCACGACACGTCACGGCCGCCCCGGAGGGCCATGCCTCGCAACCAGGAAGTGATCCGGCAATGGAGCATCCTGCGGGAGCTGGACGCGAACCGGCTGGGCGTCCACATCGCAACGCTCGCGCGCCAGACCGGCGTGTCGCAGCGCACGATCCGCCGCGATCTCGAGGCACTCCAGGGCGCCGGCTTCGCCATCTACGACGAGAAGGCCGGCGGCCGGACGCTCTGGAAGGTGGACGAACGCCTCTTCAGGCGCCTCGAGGACGTCGGCCTGTCGCTGCCCGAGCTGAGCGCGCTCTACCTCGGCCGCACGATGCTCGAGTGCCTCATCGGGCCGCCGTTTCGTGACGACGTGCGGTCGGCGCTGCAGAAAATCTCCACGGTGCTGCCGCGCGCGCTGCGCACCGCGCTCGACGGCATGCACGCCGTGTTCGTCGCCAAGCAGGAACCCTCCACGGCGGAGACCGACGACCGGCGGCGCAGGCACACCACGCACATCGTCAACGCCATCATCGAGCGCCACCTGCTCGAGCTGCACTACGATTCGCGGGCGAGCAGGCGCGACAAGATCTACGTCGTCGAACCTCATCGTCTGCTGGTCGCCGGCGCCTCGCTCTATCTCAGGGCGTTCGTGCCCGAGTACGGCGCGATGCGCACCTTCGCCATCCAGCGCATGCGCCGCGTCTCGCCGCTCGAACGGACCTTTCCGCGCCGCGCCGACGACGGGCGGGATCCGTTCGAACACTCCCTGGGCATCTACAGCGGGCCACCGATCGACATCGCGCTGGAGTTCTCGGCGCGGGCGGCACCCTACGTCGCCGAGAAGACCTGGCACCCGTCCCAGTCGCTCACGCCGCTTGCCGGCGGACGCCTCGCGATGCGCCTGAAGGTGTCCGACGACTTCGCGCTGCGAACGTGGATCCTCGGCTTCGGCCGCGAGGTGAAGGTCGTCGAGCCGTCGACGCTGGCCGCCTGGATCCGCACCGAGGTGGAGGAGATGTTGAGCGCCTATGCCGGCGCCAGCCGGCCGGACGGCCAGGCCCTGCTGCCATTCGAGATCTTCCGGGCGCCTCGCGACTCCGAGCCTGTCGCGTAATGGCGGGCACGCGCGGCCGCGGGTCACGGGCCGTCATCATCGGGCCGCGCGCCGGGCGGCGCCGCGGGCAGCCCGATCCAGAACCGGCTGCCCTCACCCTCGCGCGAATCGACGCCGCAGCGCCCCCCCAGCCGCTCGACGCCCTTGCGGACGATCGCCAGGCCGATCCCGGTGCCGGGATAGACCTCGAGCGGGTGCAGCCGCTCGAACACGCGGAAGATGCGCTCATGGTGTTCGGCGGAGATGCCGATGCCGTTGTCGCGCACCGACAGCACGACGTGTCCATCCACGGGCTGGGCGTCGATGCGCACGCGCGGCGTCACGCCCGGCGCCACGAACTTCACCGCATTGCCGATCACGTTCTGCACCACCTGTGACAGCACGCCCGAATGGCCGACGACGGCCGGCAGCGGCGACGCGATGTCGATGGTCGGCACCACCGGCTGGACGAGATCACCGACCAGCGAGGCGACGGATCGCACCAGGCCATCGAGATCGATCGGGCGCAGCTCGATCTCGGCGCGCGAGAGGCGGCTGTAGGCCAGCAGGTCCTGGATGAGCGCGTCCATGCGCCGCGAGGCGGCGACGATCCGCGTCGCGTAGTCATGCCCCACGTCGTCGAGTTGCGGGCCGTAGTCCTCGAGCAGCGCCTGCGCGAACCCCTGCGTGCTGCGCAACGGCGCCCGCAGGTCGTGGCTCACCGAATAGGCGAACGCGTTCAGCTCGGCGTTGACCTCCTGCAGGGCCTGCGTCCGCTCGGCCACGCGCGCTTCCATGTCGCTGGCGTGCCGGCGCAGCCCGTCACGCAGGTGTGCCTGTTGGATCGCGATGGCCAGCTGATCGGCCACCTGCGTGGCGGTTTCCAGCGCCTCCTCGTCGAAGGCGCCCGGATCCGGCGCCCACGCCTCGATCCGGCCGAGGCTGCCGCTGCCGCCTCGGAGTTGCACGACGAGGTACGAGCGGTGGCGCGCGTCGTCCTGCCCGCCAGGCGCCGGGGGCGCCTCCGCTGGCCGCCGCCCGAGGTCGTCCACCACGGCGAGTCCGCCCCGGGCCGCCACCCACTCATCGACGGCGCGCGAGGCCGCGGCGGGCAGAGTCCGCACGCTGGCCTGCGGCAGCGCGTCGGGCACGACCCGATGCTGCACGGGGCCGCTCTCGCCCGACATCACGGTCACGGCCGCCTCGCCGGCGCGCAGCAGCGGCGCCAGCCGCAACAGCGCCGCCACCACCAGCTCATCGAGACGCGTGCTGGCGAGAATCGCACGGTCGATCTCCCGCACCCCTTCCAGGCGACGCGCGTAGCGCGCCAGCCGATCGGCCTGGCGCTGCCGCTCGGCCTCCGCCTGCCGGCGTTCGCTCACGTCCCGCAGGATGACGGTCTTCAGCAGTTCATCGCCGATGGTCGCCTTCGAGATGGTGGCCTCAATCGGGAACTCGCGGCCGTCACGCCGCAGCGCCACGAGCTGTCCCGGATGGCCCATGCTGCGGGTGCTCCGTCCCGTGGCGGCGAACTCGCCGACGTGGCGCGCGTGCGCGTCACGGACGCGCGCCGGCAGCAGCCGATCGAGTGGCTGCCCGGTCACTTCGGCCGCGCTCCAGCCGAAGACCCTCTCGGCCATCGTGTTGAAGACGATGATGCGGTCGTGGCGATCGACGGTGATGATGGCGTCCATCGCCGACGCGATGATGCCGGCCAGCCGTGCCTCGGACTCGTGAGCCGCACGCGCCGCAGGCAGGGCGCGCAGGCGGGCGGCCAGGTGATCTCCGATCAGCCTGCGTGTCCGCGAACGCACCCGGAGCGCCGCCGCCGCGGCGCCCCCCAGCGCCAGCGCGGCAAGCGACACCGTCGCCGCCAGGCTCGCCCCGGGCCGCGCCTGCCCCCACGCAACGGCCAGGGCCACGGCTCCAATCAGCACGCCCAGCGCCATCGGGATGGCGACGAGCGTTGCCAGCGTGCCGTTGTCGCATCCGGGATCGATCGCCTCCTGGGTGGGCATCGACTGGGCGATCCGGCCTCGCTCTTCCCTGATCGTCATTCCGGCGGCGCGCAGTGTATCACCCGGACGCGGAGACGCGGCCGGCCGCAGGCGCTATAATTGCGGCCATGCCGATCTACGAGTTCGTCTGCGGCGATTGCGGTCATCGATTCGAGACCCTGGTGCGCGGCGCCAGGACGCCGCGTTGTCCCGGCTGCGAGAGCGAGCGCCTGCAGAAGCAGCACTCGGTGTTCGCCGTCAGCACGAAGACGGCGCCGGCGTTTGCCGGCCGCGCGGCTGGGCCGTGCGGATCGTGCGGGCACCCGGACGGACCGGGCTCCTGCGCCATGCACTGACGGACGCACCCTGCGACGAAGCTCGTCGGTGCGGCGCCGGCCCGCGAGCCTCTGGCGCGCCCACGGCGCCCGCGCCGAACCCAGACACTCCGCCCCCCGCCCTCCTGCGTGGTTCGAACATGTCCGTGCCCAGAATCTCCAAGGAAGACCTCAAGCAGCGGATCGACGCCGGCCAGGCCCCGATCATCGTCGACGTGCGCCTGAAGTACGCCTACGCCCACAGCATGCTCACGCTGCCCGGCGCGCGGCGGGTGGCCCCGGCAGACGTCTCCGACGCGAAGCTGCCCGCCGACCAGGACGTCGTCCTCTACGACTCGGATCCTCACGATGTCGTCGCGGTCCAGGCGGCCGGTACGCTGCGGGCGCGAGGCCTGCGGGTCATGGTGCTCGCCGGCGGCCTGCCCGGATGGGTGGCCGCCAACCTGCCAACCGACACGAAGGACGTGCCCAAGGCCCCGCCGGCCCCCGCGAAGGCGTGAGGTGATCTTCGCGCCGTCCCACGAGGATCTCGAGGTGCTCGCGCGGGCGCTCGGCACGAGCGCCGTCGTGGCCGACATCGCGGGGGATCGTCCACTTGCCGACACCCTGATCGACGCCACGCGCCGGTACGTGTCGCTGCCGCCCGCGCAACGCCGTGCCGCCGTCCGCGACGTACGCCGGGGCACGGCGGCCTCTTCCGGTGGATGGCCGCAGCCCGAGGTCGCGGCCATGGCCGGCATCCTCGATGCCGGGCCCCGTGAAGCACTGCAATCGGCTCTCGAGGCCCTCCCGGCTGATCTGGCGCTGTTGCTGCAGCCCGGCGACCTCGATCCGATCGACATCGTGGCCGTGCACCGGCGCCATGGGGTGGTGAGCGGCGCCGACATCGCCGCGATCCTCGTGACCGCCGACCGCACGGGCGAGTCGTCCGACGATCCGCTGCGGCGGCTGGCCAGCCGCCTGCCCTGGCTGCAGGACCAGCGGCGGCGGCTGCCGCTGGGCCGCACCGTGCCGGCGCTCGAGCGGATGGTTCCCGCGCTCGCCGCCCTGCCTGGCGTCCTCGCGGTGGAGCCCCTGGGCAGCCTCCGCCGGTACGGTCCCACCATCGGCGACCTCGAACTGCTGGTCGTCAGCGACGATCCGGCCGCCGCGACCGAGGCGGCCGTCGGCGCGCTCGAGCCCGCGGCGGTGCGTCACGTCAGCCGGACGCGTGCCGTCGTCCAGGCCGGGCACCACGAAGTCGGCCTGCGGAGCTGCCGCGAGGATCAGGCCGCGGCGCTGCTGCTCTGGCACACCGGTTCGCCAGCCCACGTCAGGCTCCTGCGTGAGCGCGCGGCCGGCGCCGGCATCGACATCCGTCCGCGAGGCTGGATCCGGGCCGACGGACGCCCGCTGCCGGCCGCGACCGAAGCCCAGCTCTACGCGCACCTCGGCCTGCCGCTGATCGCGCCCGAACTGCGACATGGCGGCGACGAGATCGAGCGGGCGGCCTCCGGGCGACTGCCGTCGCTGGTGACCGTGGACGACGTGCGCGGCGACCTGCACACGCACACGCTGTGGAGCGACGGCCGCGACAGCGTGGACGCGATCGTCTTCGCCGCGCGGGCGCTCGGCTACGAGTACGTGGCGATCACCGACCACTCCCCCAGCGCCGCCGCCGCGCGCGTGCTCAGCCTCGAGCGCCTCCAGCGGCAGGCGGTCGAGGTGGCGCGGATACGGGAGGCCGTGCCGGGGATCACCGTGCTGCACGGCGTGGAGGTCGACATCCTCGAGGACGGTTCGCTCGACCTGCCCGAGGCGGTGCTGGCCGGCCTCGATCTCGTGCTGGCTTCGCTCCACGAGCCGTTCGGCCATCCGCCGGCGCGGCTGCTGGAGCGCTACGCGTGCGCGGCGCGGCACCCTCTCGTCAGCGTCATCACCCACCCGGCGAACCGCGTGCCCGGACGCGACGAGGGCTACGCGCTCGATTTCGACGCGCTGTTTCGTCTGGCGGCCGACACCGGGACCGCCGTCGAGGTGGACGGCGGTCCGGGGCACCTCGATCTGGATGGGCACCTGGCCCGCCGGGCGGTCGAACTCGGGGCGACGCTCACCATCGACAGCGACGGGCACGATGCCAGCCGGCTGGGACGCCAGATGCGGCTGGGCGTGGGCACCGCCCGGCGTGGCGGCGTCACGGCGGCCCAGGTCCTCAACACCAGGCCCCTCGCCGAGGTCCGGCAGTTCATCGCGCGGAAGCGCCAGCGCCGCTTCTGACGAGGCAGGCCGCCTTGCCGGCCGCGGCGTCCTACCCTCGTGCGCGCGCAGCGTCCGGGCCTCGGCCGCTGCGTCCGGGCCTCGGCCGCTGTGCTATCATCCGGACGGCGCCACGGTAAAATTGCCTTGAGAATCAACGCTTTCCTCGTGGTCGCGGCGGTTGTCGCCGGGGCCGCGGCGTTGGCTGGCGCCCAACCTGCCGTCGCGTCCCCGGCCGATCTCGCCCGCCGCATCCAGGAGCGCTACGAGACCGTCCGCGACTTCTCGGCCCGCTTCGAGCAGCGCTATACCGGCGGCGCCCTCCGGCGTCAGGTCGTGGAACGCGGCACCGTGCTCGTGAAGAAGCCCGGGCGGATGCGCTGGGACTACACCGAGCCGGAGCGCAAGGCGTTCGTGGCCGATGGCCGGCGCCTCTACCTGCACGTGCCGGCCGACAGGCAGGTGATGGTCAGCGTCATCCCCCCCGACGACCAGGCCTCGACGCCCATCCTCTTCCTGGCCGGCAAGGGCAACCTCGTCCGCGACTTCACCGTGAGCGCCACGACCATCGCGGGCGCGCCGGAGGACACCGTGGCGATTCGGCTCTCGCCCAGGCGCCACGAACGCGAGTACGAATGGCTCGCGCTCGCCGTCGATCGCGCCACGCTCGCCATCCGGATGCTGGTGGCGGGCGACAGCCAGGGCGGCACCTCGAGCTTCACGTTCTCCGACCTGCGCGAGAACGTGGGGCTGCCCGACGCGCGCTTCACCTTCACCATTCCCAGGGGCACGGATGTCATCACGCAGGACTGATCCGCCGTGGCGGGCGGGATGGCTGGCGACGCTGCTGGCGGCTGGCCTCGCGTCGGGGTGCGCCAGCGGCAGCGCGCTGCGGGCGGGCCAGCAGGCCGAACGACTCGGCGATCACGACACCGCGGTGATTCAGTACACGAAGGCGCTGCGCCAGCGCCCCGACAACGTCGGGCTGCGGCTGTCGCTGGAGCGGGCGAAGCTGCGCGCGTCGGAATCGCACTTCGTGGCGGGCCGGCGCCTGTCCTCCACGGGCCGGCTCGAAGAGGCGCTGGTCGAGTACCAGGCGGCCGCCGAACTGAACCCCGCCAACGGCGCGCTGCAGGACGAACTCCGCGCCACGCGCGCCAAGCTCCGCGCCCGGCTGCCGGTCACGCGCGAAGGACGGACCCAGCTCGAGACGCTCATCGAATCCTCGCGCAACCTGCCGCCGCCCGGCCTCGACCTGCCGAAGGACGCCACGCTGCCCGACTCGCTCGTGTTCCGCGACGCGAGCAGCCGCGACGTCTTCGTCTCGATCGCGCGCTTCGCCGGCGTCAACGTGGTGTTCGATCCGGCGTTCCGCGACGCCACCCTGTCGATCGATCTGCGCGCCGCCGGGCTCGATGACGCGCTGACGGCGGTGTCGGCGAGCACCCATACGTTCTTTCGCGTCACCGCGCCGAAGACGATCACGATCGTCCCGGACACGCCCGCCAAGCGCCGCGAATACGAGGAAGAAGTGATCCGCACCTTCTTCCTCAGCAACGCCGACCTGAAGGAGACGCTCGACCTGCTGCGCATCGTGGTCGACAACCGGCGCATCGCGCCGGTGACGGCGACCAACGCCATCACCATCAAGGACACGCCCGAGCGCATCGCCGCCGCGGCCCGCGTGATCGGCGCCATCGACAAGGCGCGCGCGGAGGTGGTGATCGACGTCGAGCTGCTGGAAGTCGACCGCACGCGCATGGCGGAGATGGGCCTGCAGGTCGCCTCAGCGGGCAAGGCCGGCGTGAGCGGATCGGTGGAGGCCGCCGCCGCGCCGTCCGGCGGCGCGCTCACGCTGAGCGAACTCCGCAACCTCACGCAGGCCGACGTGCTGCTGGCCAACCTGCCGGGCCTCTACTACCGCCTGCTGAAGGCCGACACCTCGACGCGCACGCTCGCCAACCCGCAGCTGCGGACGGCCGAGGGGCTGGCCGCGCAGGCTCGCTTCGGCGAGCGGGTCCCGATCCCCGTCACCACCTTCGCGCCGCTGGCCACGGGCGGCGTCAACCAGCAGCCCATCACGTCGTTCAACTACGAGAACATCGGCGTCAACATCGACATCACGCCGCGCATCCACCACAACGACGACGTGACGCTCAACCTGAAGGTGGAGGTCAGCAACATCTCGGGCACCGGCTTCGGGAACCTTCCGACGTTCGGCAACCGCGCGATCGCGACGACGATCCGCCTTCGGGATGGCGAGACGAACATGCTCGCGGGCCTGATTCGCGACGACGAGCGCCGCAGCCTGCAGGGGGTCCCCGGACTGAGCGACCTGCCGCTGATCGGCCGACTGTTCGCCTACAACAAGACCGAAACGCAGCAGACGGACATCATCCTGGTGATCACGCCGCACATCGTGCGCCTGCTCGAGCTCACCGAGCAGGACCTGCGGCCCTTCCGCGTGGGCCGCGAATCGGGCGGCGGAGGGCTCCTGGACATCCCGCAGGTGCCCGCGCCCGACGTCGTGCGCCCGGACGAACCGGCCATGGCCGAGCCCGTCGAACCCGGCACGACGCCGCAGGCTCCGCCGCGCGCGGTTCCGCTGCCGCCCCCGCCGCGCATCCCGAAGGCTCCGGCCGCGCCGGGAACCGGTCCTCCGGCTGATCCGCGGTAACGCCGGCCGTGGCCGGCTCAGGGTACGACGGGCGCGGCAGGGCCCGGCGGTCCCGACGCCGGCGCCGCGGTCGCCGCTGCCGTGGCGGGCACCTCGGGAACCGAGTAGCCAAGGGCTCCTCGCAGCCGTGCCTCGATCTCGCGGACGACCAGCGCCGTGCCCGGGTCGGCGGTGGAGGTGCCGGCCGTCACGCGATCGCGCAGCGCCTGGACCGCCGTGAGCGCCGCCGCCGTCAGGCTCCCGGCTGGCGCGCGGCCGCCCTCCTCGGCAACCGCATCGAAGAAGTGCGTCGCCTGCTGCTGTGCCAGCCCGTAGTTCTGCGCGACCAGCAGGTCGCGCAGCGCCAGCGCCTGGCCGAGCAGACTCGACAGGCGTACGGAGGCGGTCGCGCCATCGAGTTGTCCCTTGGCCGCCTCGAGGTCACGAGTCACCGCGGCCAGACGTGACTCGGCGTCCTTCCGTCCCTGGAACTGCGGCCAGAACCCGCCCCCGAAGCCGAGCACGGCGCACATCGCCGCGGTGATGGCGGTCGTCTTTCCGGTCATGGTCTGCTCCTGCCCGGCTCCCGTACGCCGGGGCTGGCCCGGCATGCTAGCAGAACCGCCGGTCCGCGCTACACTCGCCCGCAACCCCAGCAACGCGGGCCGGACCCGCGGCCGCGCCCGGGAGGCGCACGCCATGGCGAAGGATTCGAAGACGACGCGGGCCGCGGACATCGAGCGGCTCGTCCGGCGATATCGCATCACCAGCGGACGGAAGTTCCGGCTCCGCGACATCGATCCGGGCGAGACCGGCGGGCTGCGCTCGAAGGAACACGCCGAAACGCTCACGCGCCAGGGAGTGGAGGCGCTCGCCAGCCTGCAGGAGCGGCTCTACGCGCAGGACCAGTGGGGCGTGCTGCTGATCTTCCAGGCCATGGACGCCGCCGGGAAGGACGGCGCGATCAAGCACGTGATGTCGGGCATCAACCCGCAGGGCTGCCAGGTCTACTCCTTCAAGGCACCGTCCAGCGAGGAACTCGACCACGACTTCATGTGGCGCACCACGAAGAACCTGCCCGAGCGCGGGCGCATCGGCATCTTCAACCGCTCCTACTACGAGGAAGTGCTCATCGTCCGGGTGCACCCTCGCATCCTCGAGGCCCAGAAGATGCCGGCTGCCCTCGTCACCGGCGAGATCTGGCAGGAGCGGTTCGAGGACATCGCGGCCTTCGAGCGGTATCTCGCGCGCCAGGGCTTCCTGATCCTCAAGTTCTTCCTTCACGTCTCGAAGGCCGAGCAGAAGGCACGCTTCCTCGCGCGGCTCGACGAACCCTCCAAGCACTGGAAGTTCTCGGAGAGCGACGTGAAGGAACGCGAGCACTGGAAATCCTACATGGCGGCCTACGAGGACGCCATCCGTCACACCGCTGCGCCGCACGCGCCCTGGTTCGTCGTGCCGGCCGACCACAAGTGGTTCGCCCGCCTGCTGATCGCCGCCGCGATCCGGCACGCGCTCGACGCGCTGGACCTCCGCTTCCCCATCGTCGGCGCCGCCAGGACGGCCGAACTCGCCCGCGCCCGCGCGCAACTCGTCGGCGCCACGGCCAGCGAGGCCAGCAAGGCGAGCGGCGAGCCGGAGGCCGCGCGGGATCCCGACGATGAACGGCAGGACGGCAGGCTGGGGAAGAAGGCCAGGAAGGCTGGCAAGGGCGGCAAGCGCGGGAAGAAGGACAGGAAGGCGCCACGCGCGGACGAGGGCGCCCCGCGCGATGCAGACGCCATCGATCGATCCGGCGCAGCGGGCTGATGGTCCGCGCGAGAGCCGGCGGCCTGGTGGCCGACCGGGCGGCCCGGCCAGCCAGACCTGCACCCGATCCGGTACGCGTCAGGCGCGCCGGCCGCAGCCCATCGCGCTGCCGGCGCACTCACGGGCGGGCAACGTCGTCGCGGCCCAGCGCGGCCAGCAATCTGTCGTGGAGGCCATCGAAGCCGCCGTTGGACATCACGACGATCAGATCGCCGTCGCGGGCTTCGGCCGCCACCGTGTCGACGATCGCCTGCGTCGAGGGCAGGTGGCGGGCCGGCACGCCGCGCGCGGTGAGCGCGGCGACCAGCGCCGGCACGTCGAGGCGGTCCGCCTCGGGCAGCGTCCAACGGAACACGGCCGCGACAATGGTCTGATCGGCGGCGGCAAACGCGTCGGCGAAGGCCTCCTGGAACACCCGCCGGCACGACGTGGCCGAGCGCGGCTCGAAGATGGCCCAGAGACGGGCCTGCGGCCGCGCGCGGCGCGCGCCGGCCAGCGTCTCGGCGATGGCCGTCGGGTGGTGGGCGAAATCGTCGTACACGCTGATGCCGCGCACCACCCCCCGCAACTCCATCCGGCGCTTCACGCCACGGAAGCTCGCGAGGCCGGCCGCAATCGCCGGGGCGGTGATGCCGGCTTCGGCCGCGACGGCGACCGCCGCCAGCGCGTTGCGCACGTTGTGGTCGCCCAGCAGCGGCAGCCGCACGTCGGCGAAGGCGTGCCCGCCGTGGAGAATCGAGAACGCCGTGCCGTCGTCCCCGGGCCGCACGTCGACGGCGCGCCAGTCGGCGCCGGCCGTCGCGATGCCGAACGTCTGGATCCGGCTGCGCGCCAGCGCCACCAGCGACGCCGCGTGCGGGCTGTCGGCGCCGACGATCGTCAGGCCCCGGCGCGGCACCAGGTTCACGAACCGCCTGAAGGCCAGCAGCACCGCGTCGAGATCGGGGTAGATGTCGGCGTGATCGAACTCGACGTTGCCCACCACGGCCACATCGGGAAGGTACTTGAGGAACTTCGCGGTCTTGTCGAACCAGGCGCTGTCGTACTCGTCACCCTCGAGGACGAAGTCACGCCCCTGCCCGACCCGATAGCTGGCGTCGAAGTTCGCCGCGATGCCCCCGGCGAGCATGGTCGGGTCGGCGCCGCCGTGCGTGAGCAGCCAGCCGGCAAGCGCGGTCGTGGTGGTCTTCCCGTGCGTCCCCGCGATGACGATCGACCGGTGGTCCCACAGGAACTCGTCGCGGATGGCCTCGGGCAGCGAGCCATACCGGCACTTGGCATCGAGCACCGCTTCAAGTTCGGGGTTGCCGCGCGAGATCGCGTTGCCGACGATCACGAGGTCGATCCCGGGCGTGATGTGCTCGGCGCGGTAGCCGTCGAAGGTGCGGATGCCTTCCCGCGCGAGGAAGTCGCTCATGGGCGGATAGACGGCCTGATCCGAGCCCTGCACGAGATGCCCGCGGCGCTTCAACAGCGCGGCGAGCGTGGCCATGGCGGTGCCGCAGATGCCGATGAAATGGATGGTCATGGAGAATTCCGGGATCTGGGGCCACTGATCAGGGACCTGGAGCTGGAGGTCGCAAGGCCGGGGCCCGCGGCCGTCGGCTCCTGTGCCGCCCCAGCTCCGATCACGGTCCGGTGACGGCCGCCTCCTCGATGACGAGCGCCGGGGAGGAGCCCGCGACCACCCGCGCCTGGACGCCGAGCGGCAGCGTGACGAACGGCCGCGATGTGTGTCCCGACGGGAAGTTGTAGAGCACTGGCCCCGCGCACCCCGACAGCGCGCGCGCGATCGTCTCGCGCGCGGTCACCCGCCCGCCGGCCTCGTCGCACTCGCGCATCTCGCCGACGACCACCGCGGCGGCCCGTGCGAGCAGGCCGGCGAATTCGAGCTGGGTGAGCATGCGGTCGAGGCGATACGGCCGCTCGCCGACGTCCTCGATCCACAGCACGCAGCCCGGCGGCGGGTCGAAGGCGTAGGGCGTCCCGAGCGAGGCGACCAGTTGCGTCAGCGTGCCGCCGTAGAGCGGCCCGCGGGCTTCGCCGGGCCGCAGCGCCTCGAGGCCCGGCGGCGCCAGCTCGCCCAGCGGCGCCGCCTCGCAGAGGCACCGGAGGAAGCTGTCCCGATCGTAGGCCTCCGCGCCATGCGACAAGCGACGGTCGAGCATGGGACCGTGAAAGGCCACCAGCCCGCACTGACACGTCCAGAACGACAGCAGCGTCGTGAGATCGCTGTAGCCGACGAGGGGCTTCGCCTGCCCGCGCACCATCGCGGGATCGAGCCACGGCAACAGCTTCACCGACCCATAGCCGCCGCGCACGGTCACGATGCCCGCGATGGCGGGATCGGCGAGGGCCTCGCGCAGCTGCGCGGCTCGGAGGACGGCGGACCCGGCCTCGAACACGTCGGTGGCGAACACGCGCTCGTCGAACACCGGCACGAACCCCAGCCGGCCGAGCTCCTCGATGCCGGCCTCGAAGGTGTCGCGCGGGAAGGCGCTGGCCGGCGCCAGCACCGCGACGCGATCGCCAGGCCTCAGCGCCCGGGGCCGCCGCAGGCTCACGCGAGCCGCCGCATGTCGGTCGCCACGGCCTCGTGTTCCAGGCGCCCGACGATCTCGCGCAGGGCACGGGCGTCCAGGGGACGCCGCGGCTCGGCGGCCAGATACCGCTGCTTCGCCACCCGATGCCGCGCCAGCGCCTGCTCGACGCGCGCGGCCGGCAGCCGGTCCTGTTCCACCGCGCGGATGATTCCCTCGAGCGCGGCGGCCTGGCGGTCGTGATCGGTGCCGCAAATCAGCAGCGCGTCACAGCCGGCCTCGACGGCGCGGACGGCCGCCTCGCCGGGTGCGTAGCGGCCGGCGATGGCGTTCATCTCCATGTCGTCGGTGAAGACGAGGCCGTCGAAGTGAAGCTCGTCGCGGAGCAGGCCGGTGACGATCCGCCGCGACAGCGTCGCCGGCGCGTCCTCGTCGAGGGCCGGCACGTGCAGGTGCGCGGTCATGATCCCGGCCACGCCGGCCGCGATGGCCTCGCGAAACGGGACGAACTCCACCGCGCGCAGCCGGTCGGGCGGATGTTCGACCAGCGGCAGTTCGTGGTGACTGTCGACGCTCGTGTCGCCGTGCCCGGGGAAGTGCTTGCCGCAGGCGGCGATGCCCGCCTCCTGCAGTTCCTCGATGATGGCGCGCCCGAGGGCCGCCACGCGGGCGGCGTCGCCGGCCAGCGCCCGGTCGCCGATCGCGGGGTTCGCGGGATGGGTGAGCACGTCGAGCACGGGGGCGAAGTCGATCGAGACGCCCACGGCCGTGAGTTCCACGGCGAGCGCGCGCGCGAACCGCCGCGCGAGCGCCTCGCCCTCGTCCGCCCCGGCACGGCCGAGCACGGCCATCGGCGGCCACTCCGTGAACGGCGCACGCAGGCGCGCCACCCGGCCGCCCTCCTGATCGATGCCGACCCACAGCGGCGTGTCGGGCAGCAGCGTCCGCGCGCCGTAGGCGAGCTCGGCCACCTGCGCCGGCTCCTCGACGTTCCGCCTGAAGAGCACGACGCCGCCGAGCCCGAACTCACGGGCAAGGCTGCGGATCTCGGGCGGAAGATCCGGGCCGGCGAAACCGGCCAGCAGCAGCTGACCAACCGTACGTCGCATCATTCAGGACAACGCAGGATCCACGCACGGCAGGACGCGCCGTACGCCCGTCATTATAATGCTCGCGTGATCATCGAATCCTCCGCCCCCACCCGCATCGATCTCGCGGGCGGCACGATGGACATCTGGCCGCTGTACCTCTTCCACGAGCGCGTGCAGACCATCAACGCCGCCATCAGCCTGCGCGCGCGCTGCCGGCTCACGCCCCGCGCGGATCACCGCATCGTCATCCGCTCGGACGACACCGGCGCCGTCGTCGACGTGTCGCACTGGAGCGACCTGCGCGCGAACCACGACCTGAAGCTCCTCGGGCGCATCCTGCACCACTTCGAGGCCGACGGCGTCGAGGTGCACACCCGGTCCGAGTCGCCCGTGGGCGCGGGCATCGCGGGCTCGTCGGCGATGAACGTGGCGGTGTGCGGCGCGGTGGCGCAGTGGCGAGGACTCGACCTGACCGATGCCCAGTTGCTCGAGATCGCGATGAACGTCGAGGCCCAGACGATCGAAGTCCCCACCGGCGTGCAGGACTACCGTCCCGCGCTGTACGGCGGGGTCTCGGCCGTCGAGCTGCGCGTCAACGGCGTGCGGCGCGTGCCGATCGAGGTCGACGCCACGGAGTTGCAGCGGCGGCTGGTGCTCGCCTACACCGGGGCCTCGCGCAACTCGGGCATCAACAACTGGGAGATCACCAAGCGCCACATCGACGGCGACCGCGACATCCACGCGTGCTTCGAGCGGATTCGTGACATCTCCGTGGCGCTGCGCGCCGCGCTCGAGCGGCACGACTGGGACACCGTCGGCCGGGAAATCGACGCCGAGTGGGAGGTGCGCCGGCGGCTGGCGCCCGGCGTCAGCACGCCGGTGATCGACAACCTGATGATGCGCGCCAGGCGCGCCGGGGCGAGCGCCGCCAAGGTGTGCGGCGCCGGCGGCGGCGGCTGCCTGTTCTGCTTCGCTCCGCCCGGGCACGTGCCCGCGGTGCGGGCGGCACTGACCGGGGCCGGCGCCCGCGTGCTCGACTTCACCATCGAGACGCGCGGGCTGATCCTCGAGTCCTCGCCCGTCGCCCCTCCGGTCTGAGCCCACGTGGACAACGCCGCCCTCGCACGCGCGCTCGACGAGGTGGCCAGCCTCCTCGAACTGCGCGGCGACAACCCGTTCAGGGTCCGCGCCTACCGCAACGCCGCCGCGACGGTGCTCGATGCGGGAGAGCGCGTCGCCAGCCTCCCTGCCGACCGGCTGCTGGCCCTGCCCGGCATCGGCCGGGACCTCGCCGCGCGCATCCGTGAACTGGCCGACACCGGCGACCTCGCCCTCCGGCGCGAACTCGCCGCCGAGTTCCCCGAGAGCCTGCTCGATCTCCTGAAGCTGCAGGGCCTCGGCCCGAAGACCGTGGCCCTGCTGCACCGCGAGCTCGGCATCGCCACGCTCGACGATCTCGAGGCGGCCGCCCACGCCGGCCGCCTGCGCACGATCAGGGGCCTGGGCGCGAAGCGGGAGCAGCTCCTGCTGCGGGCCATCGAGGAACAGCGGCGCTTCGCGGGCCGTCACCTGCTCGCCGACGCGCACGAAGCCGCCGGCGCCATCGTGACCTGGCTCCGCGAGGGCTGTCCCGGGGCGGTCGTCGACATCGTGGGCAGCCTGCGACGCGGCACCGAGACCTGCGGTGACATCGACCTGCTGGTCACCAGCGCCCCGGCGGCCGTCATGGACCGCTTCACCGGCGCGCCCGGCGTGGAACGCGTGCTGGCCCGAGGTGACACGAAGGCGAGCGTTCGGCTGGCGGGCGGCCTGCAGGCCGACCTGCGCCTGGTGGCGCCCGAGAGCCGCGGTGCCGCCATGCAGTACTTCACGGGGAGCAAGCTCCACAACATCGAGCTGCGCGATCGGGCCCTGGCCCGCGGCCTGCGCCTGAACGAGTACGGCCTGTTCCGCCTCGCCGACGAGGCGCGCGTCGCCGGCGACACCGAAGAAGCCATCTACGAGCGGCTGGGGCTGCCATGGATTCCGCCCGAACTGCGGGAACGCCGCGGCGAGTTCGAGGCGGCCGAGGCGCGGGCCCTGCCTCGGCTCGTCTCGCGCGAGGACCTGCTCGGCGACGTGCACATGCACACCACCGCCACCGACGGCCGCGACTCCATCGAGGCGATGGTGGCCGCCGCCCGCGCCCTGGGCCATCGTTACCTCGCCATCACCGATCACAGCCAGGCGCTGGCGATGGCCCGTGGCCTCGACGAGCGCCGGGCCCTCGCCCACGCAGCCCGGATCCGCGACATCGGGGCACGGTTCGACGACATCACGGTGCTCGCCGGGATCGAGTGTGACATCCGCCCCGACGGCACCATGGACCTGGCCGACGACTGCCTCGCGCAACTCGATCTCGTGATCGCGTCGGTGCACTCGGCGTTCCAGCAGGACGAGGCGCAGATGACCGATCGGGTGCTGCGCGCACTCGCCAACCCCTGGGTCGACGTGCTGGGGCACCCCACGGGACGGCTGCTGCTGCGCCGCCCGCCCTACCGCCTCGACATCGAGCGCATCATCGACGCGGCCGCCACCCACGGGGTCGCGCTCGAGATCAACTGCCAGGTCGAGCGACTGGATCTCGGCGATGCCCACGCGCGCCTGGCGCGCGACCGCGGCGTCCCGCTGGTGATCTCGACCGACGCCCACGCCACCGCGTCGCTCGCGTGGCAGCGCTGGGGCGTGTTCGTGGCGCGCCGCGCCTGGCTCACGCCGGCCGACGTGCTCAACACCCGTCCGGTGGAGGATTTCCGCCAGGCCCTTCGCCGGCATCGATCCAGACGATGACCGCGACGCCCGGCGGCGGGGAGGAACCCGTGGATCAGCTCGAGACCATCAGGCAGCTCTACTTCGACACCACGCCGAAGACCATCCTCGACGACTTCGCGAAGGCCATCGACCTGCTGAAGACCATCCCCGACGAGGCGACGCGCGAACGCGCCACCGTCTACATGGAGGGACTGGCGCAGATGCGGCAGGAGTGGGGCGGGCCCAGGGCGCGTCCCGCGCTCTCGCGTGACCAGCGTCCGCCGGCTTCGCCGCGCGCCCCGCGCCGTCGCGGCCGCTGACGGCTAGCGCCGCCGGCTCTCGTTGGTGGCCACCAGCTTGCGCGCCGCCACGCGCAGCCCCTCCGGAACGTTGCGGTCCACCACGAGCAGCTTGAGATCGCGTTCGGTGAGGCGACCGACGAGCGGCAGCGAGATGGCCGGAGGCGTCTTCGGGTTCTTGACGAGCGCCGACGCGATGGCGTTGGACTTCACCCAGCCGCGGTTGGTGCCGATCACGCGCAGCACCTCGTCGCTCACGTTGCTCGCGCGTGCGAACGTCTCGATCTCCGATTCGGTGAGCTTGGGGCTGGTCAAGACGGCGGCCGCCACCAGGCGATTGGCATCGCGCACCAGCACCGTCCGCTGCTCGCGCGTGCCGTGCATCGCGACCTTGATGCGCTCCATCACCGACAGCGACGAGAGCAGCCGCTTCTTCCGGGCGCCGGTCTCCCCGACCGGCACCTCTTCGACGACATCGCTCACGTCCAGCCCGTCGTCCGGAGGCTCGAGCACGGGAGCGTCAGATCCCGGCATCCGCCCGTCGGCCACGATTCCCAGCGCGGCGAACCAGTCACGGATGGCGGCCGGCACGTCCGGGCGCGCGAGGAACGCGAGCAGCGGGTCGCGCGGCAGCATGTCGATCGTCAGCCGGGCGAGGCCCGCCACTTCGGGATCCGGGTCGTCGGTCAGCACGAGGAGGAGCGCGACCTGCTCGTGGGCGCGCGGCGCCACGGCCCCGCGCGCGGCGAGCAGCCTCACGTCGCGCGGCGCCTCGCCACGGACGAAACAGGCAACCAGCGGAGAGTGCAGCCCGGGATCCATGCCGGACCGTCAGGAGGCGACGAAGTCGATGAGGTTCGATCGCCGGATACGGACGGTGACGACCTGTCCCCGCGCGCCGAGCGGACGGCCCGGTACGCCGTTCAGCGAATAGACGAACGCGCCGGCATCGCCCACCGTGACGATGATCTCGCCGTCGGCACGGTGTTCGACCCGTTCACCCGCTCCGAGTTCGCGCGCGAGCACGATCCGCCCGTCGGTCACCACGCGGACCCAGCAGCGTGCCACGGGCTGGATGGCGAGCCGCATGGGCTCTTCGGTGCCGAGCGCGACCAGGCGCGACACATCGTCGAGGCGCGCGGCGGCAGGGATCGGCGGGACCACCGCATCGGTCACCGGCAGCGCGACGTCGCCAGCGAGGCCGTCCTCCGGCTGGGGGAGTTCGTGGGCCGGCTCGGGCACGGCGGCCGGTGCCGGCGTGCCCGCAACGGGCGGCATCGGGGGTGCCTGGAGGAGCGCGGCGAACCAGCCCTCACTCCAGCCCATCATGCCGAGGCCCGCCCCGATCGCAAGCAGCAGGACGAGCGTCACGGCGGCGCTGCGCCACCACCGGGGGTCGCCTCGAGCCTCGGACGGCCGGGCGATGGCGGGCTCGTCGCGCAGCGGCTGGACCGCGTCGGGAAAGCGCTCGGCGAACTCGCGCACCATGGCGTCGGGATCGAGCCCCACCTCGATCGCGTAGGCACGAACGAAGGCGCGCGAGAAGATCCCGCCGGGCAGCCGCGACGGGATGTCGCGCTCGAGGGCCTCCAGCGTGGCGGTCGAGATCTTGGTGACGGCCGACACCTCGCGCAGCGAGATCCCCCTGGCCTCCCGGGCCGCTTTCAACTTCGCCCCGAATTGTGCTCTGGCTTCCACGTCGACAGGCTCTCTCAGCGTTTCTCGGCCGCGACAACGAGCGACTGTAGTGAACGCGGTCACGGGTGTCAATGACACCGGTCACGCGGCCGCCGGTGACACCGGGGCCCTCAGGCGGTCGCGCCGCCTCAGGACGGCCGGGTGAGGTCGGGGGCCGGTGGTCCCGCAGCCTGGGCCTGCGGGCTTCCGGAGCGGCGGCTCGGCCACAGGCCCCGCAGTTCGACGACGGCCGCCACCAGGCAGACCACGCCGATTCCGGATATCGCCCCCCGCACCGCATGGGGCATCAGGAGGGCTCCCATCACCCTGCCCTCGATGAAGTAGTTGCGCTCCCAGAAGACGGTCCACGGCACGACCAGCAGCAGCAGACCGGTCTCGAGCAGGTAGACGAACGACAGGAACCGGCTGAAGGGGTGAATCATTGGCTCCGCGGTTCAGCCGACAATCGCTCGATCGCACGCGCGGCCTGCTGGTCGTCGGCGCGCAGCGTGACCACCTCCAGCCAGACCGCCAGCGCGCGATCGGGCTCGCCCCTGGCCTCGAGCGCCTCTCCAAGCCGGCGCATCGCATCCACACGTTCGTCGTCGGGGCTCTCGGCCGCGTCGGCGCCACGTTCCAGCCACTCGAGGCTCGCGTCGTGATCCTCCAGGTCGTCGCTGGTCTCGGCCAGCGCGAGCGCGGCCGCGGCGCGCGCCTCGGGGTCGAGGGCCGCCCGCTGGAACGCGTCGAGCGCCGCCTCGACCAGCCCGGCCGCCAGGTAGGTCCGGCCCAGCGCCAGCAGTTGCCGTCCCTCGGTTCCACGCCGCGGGGCAGCATCCTGCCGCAGCCGCTCGAAGATGGCCTCCAGCGTCTCGGGCGCGTCGGGCACGCCCGCGGCGTGCTTGCCGGCTTCGCGTCCAGACGCGCCGCCTGGCTCGTCGAGGGCGAGGACGTTCAGCGCGGCGGCGAGATCCACCTCGCCGGGCCTGGCCGCCCCCGGCTCGCCGGCGTCGTCCTCGGGTTCCTGGTCGTCGGCCAACGCCACGAGACGGTCGATGGCCGCGTCCGGATCGGCTTCGCCCAGCCTGCGCAGCATCGACAGGAGACGGGCCCGCCGTCCGTCATCGGACGGATCGAACAGGAACACCTCTTCCAGGAGGAACCTCGCCTCGTCGAGTTGCCCGAGCGACGCGTAGACATCCGCCAGTTGCTCCTGCGCCTCCGCGAGCCAGTCGTCCAGATCGCCGTCGGTGCACGCCTCCACGAGCGTCTGCAGCGCCGGCAGTTCGCCGGGATGGGCCTGCAGATAGGCGCGCAACGTGGCGGCCGCCCGCCGGTGGTCGCCCTCGGCGCGCACGCGCTCGACGGCCACCTCGACGACGAGGTAGCGCCGTGCGGGCGGCAGGTCGGGTGCGAGCCCGCTCCAGGCGAGCAGATCGGCCATCGTCTCGGGCGACTCGGCCATCCACTGGCGCAAGCGGGCACGCGCCTCGTCGTGGGCGCCGAAGGCGACGACGAGTTCCAGGGCACGGCGCCGCAGCCGCGGGCTGTCGCCGATGAACTCGGGCGACAGAAGCCTGTAGGCCTCCTCCCGCTGACCGGCGGCGACCAGGGCCTCCACGAGTTCGGCCCGGCGTTGGTCATCGCCCGGCACCGCGGCCACCAGTTCGCGGAGCGCCGCCAGCGCCTGGGGCGCCTGGCCCGCGTCGCGCAGCGCGTCGATCGCCGACGCAAGGCGCTCCACTCCGGCCGGGTTGCCATAGCGAACCAGCAGACGCGCCGCCTCGAGGCGCGCGCCGAGATTCTTCGGATCGAGCTCCGCGATGGCGATCAGCACCTGATCGGCGCCTGCCACGTCCCCGCGCCGCCGCCGTGCCTGCGCGACCTGCTCGAGGTGCGCCCGGGCCTCGACCGCCAGCCCCTGCCTGGCGAGCGCGTCGGCCAGCCGCAGGATCGTGGCCTCATCGTCGGGCGTGAACTTCAGGACCTTCTTGTAGAAGCCCGCGGCCTTCGAATAGAAGCCCTCGCGCAGGTAACTGTCGGCCACGTGCAGGTAGAGCGGCAGCGCCTCGGTCGAGCGCCTGGCGCGCACGAACAGGTCGCCCAGCGCGTTGGCCGAGGCGAGGTCGGCCGGCTGCTCCGACACGAGCGCTGCGTACTCGGCGATGGCGGGTTCGATTCGGCCCTGCCGCACGGCCTTCTCGGCGCGTCGCAGTCGTTCTTCTCGGTCGCTGGCCACTGTGAAGGAGTCCGTCGGGCCGCCTACCCGGCGCCCGCGTCCATCGTATCAAACAGGGTCGGGGGCCGGAACGTGCGCCGGTGGACGTCGGAGTACCCGTGGCGCGCGAGCGCCGCGAGGTGATCGGCCGTCGCGTACCCCTTGTGCCGATCGAACCCGTAGCGGCCGTCGCGCGCGTGCAGGTCGCGCATGAGGTCGTCGCGAAACACCTTGGCCAGGATCGAGGCCGCCGCGATCGCGGCGCAGGAGGCGTCTCCCCCGATGATGCCGCGCTGGGCCATCGGCAGGCCGGGCACGCGGAAGGCGTCCACCAGGACGAAACCTGGCAACGGGACGAGGCGAAGCACGGCGCGGCGCATCGCCTCGAGCGACGCGCGGTGGATGTTGAGGCGGTCGATCTCGGCGGGCGAGCACTCGGCGATGGCCCATGCCGCCGCACACGCGACGATGTGGTCCCGGAGGCGCTGCCTGGCGGCCGGCGTGAGGCGCTTCGAGTCGCGAAGGCCGGCGATCGGGCGGCCGGGATCGAGGACGACGGCGGCCGCGACGACGGGCCCCGCCAGGCAGCCACGTCCCACTTCGTCGACGCCGGCGATGTGGACGAAGCCCCACCGCCTCACCGCGTTCTCGATTGTGCGCCGCGCCTGTCTGGCCATGCCGGCCGCCGCGAACCGGCCGCGTTATGGCTGCGCGACCGGCGCGACGCGCCGCTGCTCCTTCATGCGTGCCGCCTTGCCCTTCAACTGGCGCAGGAAGTAGAGCTTCGCGCGGCGGACACGCGCCGTCCGCACCACCTCGACCTTGTCGATCACCGGCGAGTGCAGCGGGAAGATGCGCTCCACGCCCTGCCCGAACGACACCTTGCGCACCGTGAAGGTGGAGCGTACGCCGGGCGCGCCCTTCTTCGAGGTGGCGCCGGCATGGTGCTGGCCGATGATGATCCCTTCGAAGACCTGGATGCGTTCCTTGTCGCCCTCGCGCACCTTCACGTGCACCCGCACGGTGTCGCCCTGCTTGATCGCCGGGCGCTTGATGGTCTGGGCACCCTCGACGGTAGCCATCGCGTTCATCGTCTACTCCTCTGTTGGTTCACTCGACAGTTCATCGAGCACCGCCTTCGACTCCTCGTCGAGCGCCGCCCGTTCGATCAGATCCGGCCGCCGCGCCAGCGTCCGGCGCAGCGCCTCGCGCCGCCGCCACCGGGCGATCGCGCCATGATGCCCCGACAGCAGCACGGGCGGCACCGCCATCCCGCGGAATTCCGCCGGCCGCGTGTAGTGCGGGTGGTCGAGCAGGCCCGTCGCGTGCGAGTCCTGCGCCACCGAGTCCTGGTCGCCCACCACGCCCGGCACCAGCCGCGTCACCGCGTCCAGCACGACGAGCGCCGGCAGTTCGCCGCCCGTGAGCACGTAGTCGCCGATCGAAATCTCCACCGCGCCCAGGCCCTCGCACACCCGCTCGTCGATCCCCTCGTACCGGCCGCAGATCAGCACCAGGTGCGCCCGGGTGCTGAGCCCGGCCGCCACCGCGTGGGTCAGCGGCCGGCCAGCCGGTGAAGGTACCACGATCGCGTCCGGCGTCCCGTAGGCCGCGCCGATGTGCTCCACGGCGGCAAACACGGGTTCGGGCTTGAGCACCATCCCCGGTCCCCCGCCAAACGGCACGTCATCGACCACCCGGTGCCGGTCCGTGGTGAACTCGCGCAGGTCGTGCACCTCGACGACGACGCGCCCGCCTTTCACGGCGCGGGCGAGCACGCCCTCCCGCAGCAGCGCCTCCACCGTGCGCGGGAAGATCGTGACGAGATCCACCCTCACAGGTCGAGCAGGCCTTCGGGCGGCGCAATCACGATCCGCTGCGCCGCCGGGTCGATCTCGATGCAGATCGCTTCGGCCAGCGGCACCAGCGCCTCGCCTCGCCGCCCGGCGACCACCAGCAGGCTGTTGCTCATCTGCCCGTCCACGCGAACCACCCTCCCTACCGTCTCGCCTGCCGCGGTTCGCACCTCGCAGCCGACCAGATCGCTGTGGCGAAACGTGCCGGCCGGCAGCGGATCGAACGTGAGCGGATCGGCCCGCAGGTCGCCACGCCCGAGCGCCTCGGCGGCCTCGATCGACTCCACGCCCTCGAAGCGAAGAATCGGCCGCCCCTGGTGGACCCGGACCTCCGCGACGCGGAACGCCTCGGGCCCGTCGCCGCGCGTGAGCCACACCTGCGCACCAACCCGGTACCGCGCCTCGACGAAATCGGTCTCCGGATTGACGACCACCTGGCCGCGCAGCCCGTGCGTACGGGCGATACGGCCCACCGTCACGAGCGCGTCCCAGTCCACGGGGTGCCGATTCACCGTGCCGTGCCCGCCGCGCTAGCGGACCGGCGGAACGCCGTCACGGAACTCGACCTGCACCTTCCGCCCGTGCTGCTCGGCCGCGACGGCGGCCAGCAGGCGCACCGCGTTGGCCGTGCGCCCCTGCCGCCCGATGACCCGGCCGAGGTCGCCCTCGGCCATGTAGATCTCGATCAGCGTCAGCCCCCGGTGGTCCGTCTCGGTGACGGCCACCTGCTCCGGGTGATCGGCCAGCGCCCGGGCGATGTCGCCGACCAGCGCCCCGACCGGGCTCACGACACCGCCGGTCCGGCGGGATCGGCCGCGGGTGCCGTCGCGGCCGCCTCGACCGTGACGGCAACCGCCGGTGCCGGATCGTTCCTGTGGCGGGCCACCAGCGTCCTCACCGTGTCGGAGGGACGCGCGCCGGCCTTCACCCAGTACGCGTACCGCTCGCGATCGAGCGCCAGCTTCTCGGGCTTCGCCGCAGGATCGTAGGTGCCGAGCGCCTCGACGAAACCGCTCTCGCGCGGGGCCCGCGCCTCGGTGACCACCACCCGGAAGTGGGGGTTCTTCTTCGCGCCCATGCGGCGCATGCGAATGACCAGCATCCTCGCGTCTTCCCTTCTTCTGCGTAACGGCGCGGCGGCGTGCCACGCCTGCCCTCTCACCTGATGAGCGACCGCAGCCGGCTCATCTTCTTGTAGAGCTTGCCGCCCTTCGCCCCGCCACCCATCGCGCCGCCCATCACCTTGAGCATCTTGCGCATCTGGACGAACTGCTTCAGCAGCCGGTTGACGTCTTCCACCGAGGTGCCGCTGCCGCGCGCGATGCGCTTGCGGCGGCTGCCGTTGATGACGTCGTGCCGCCGCCGCTCCAGCGGCGTCATGGAGCCGATGATCGCCTCCACCTGGAGCAGTTTGCGCTCGTCGACGCCCTCGGGCATCGCCTGCTTGAGGTTGCCCATCCCCGGCAGCATGCCGAGCAGCGAATCGAGCGGCCCCATCTTCCGGACGGCGAGCAGCTGCTCGCGGAAGTCGTCCAGCGTGAAGTCGTTCTCGCGGATCTTGCGCTCGAGCGCGGCGGCCTGATCGTGGTCGATGGCCCGCTCGGCCTTCTCGATCAGCGTCAGCACGTCGCCCATCCCGAGGATGCGCGACACGACACGGTCGGGATGGAACGCCTCGAGGTCGTCGAGCTTCTCGCCGCTGCCCGCGAACGCGATCGGCACGCCGACGACCGACACCACCGACAGCGCGGCGCCGCCCCGCGCATCGCCGTCCATCTTCGTCAGGACGACGCCGGTGACGCCAACGCGGCGGTTGAACTCGCCCGCGCTGCGGATGGCGTCCTGCCCCGTCATCGCGTCGGCCACGTAGAGCAGGTCCGCCGGCGACACGGCCGCCCTGATCGCCTGCAGCTCCGCCATCAGCTCCTCGTCGATGTGGAGCCGTCCGGCCGTGTCGACAATCAGCGTGTCGAACCCCCGATGGCGCGCGTCGGTGAGCGCGCCAGACGCACGCGAGACGGGATCGAGATCGCCGGCCGGGTCGAACACCGGCACGTGCGCCTGCCGCCCGACGACGTTCAACTGCTGGATGGCCGCGGGACGCCTGACGTCGGTGGACACGAGCAGCGGATGACGGCCCTGCCGTACGAGCCACTTCGCCAGCTTGCCGCTCGTCGTGGTCTTGCCCGATCCCTGCAGGCCGAGCAGCAGGATGACGCGCGGGCGCTGGCTCGCCGGCGGCAGGCCGCCGGCCGAGTCGCCGAACAGCGCCAGCATCTCGTCGCGGACGACGCGGATGACCTGCTGGCCCGGCGACAGGCTCTTCAGCACCGCCTCGTCCACCGCCTTGTCGCGGACGCGATCGACGAAGGCCTTGACGACCTTGAAGTTGACGTCGGCCTCGAGCAGCGCCATGCGGATCTCGCGCAGCGCCGCCTCGACGGACTGCTCCGTCAGGCGAGTCTCCCCCCGCAGCGTCTTGAAGACGCCCTGCAGGCGCGTGCTGAGCGAATCGAACATGGAACCGGGGATCGCGAGGGGCCGCACACCGGCCGGGCACACCCCGGCGGGGGTCATGCGCTCACGCGCAAACGCTAATCGTAGCCGTGGCTTCGCAGGCCTGTCAAACCGGATACGCCCCGATCCGCGGCGACGACGCACGCCACCGGGCTTGAACCGGCGGCGGCAGCACCGTCACGCTCGGAGGGTTCGAGGTCGGGCGACGGGTGGGCTGGACCAGCCGGCGAGCCGGACGCCGCTTCGCCGACGATCGGGGGCGTGCCGCCCTCCTCCGCCGCGTCCCGTCTCGGTGCGACGCGGCACGTCCACCACGGATTGCTAGGGCATCAGGTGCAGTTCCACCTCGAGCCACCACCGCGGCTGCCACCGAATCAGCACCGGCACCGCCCTGAGATCGCCTTCAGACCCGGCCGTAATCTCGAACCGCGTCCGTGCGCCGGTCGACAGGTTCCGGATCTCGAACGGCAGCCGGACGGCGGCCGTCCGGTTCGTCCCCAGTGCCGCGGCCACCCGGTCCGGTGGACCGGCGCGGAGGTCGTAGAGCCGCCGGCCGAAGACATACCGCACCGGCGCCATCACGCCGCGTGAGCCAGGACCATCGGCAACGGCCCGATCCAGCAGTTCGGCCACGCTCACCAGGAAGCCGGGCCGCGTGCCGGGATCGAGGGGCAGTCCCGGGAGCGCCCGCTCCGCGTCACGGCGCACCAGGGTCACGGCCGTGTCGAGGTCGTGCACGGTGAAGGGTGACGATCCCCGCACGGTCGACACTTCGACGCTGGCCATTCCCTCGCCGACCCGGCTGCGAATCGCCCACAGCTCGTTGCCACCCGAGCCGGCGCCGGCAGCCGCCTCGGCGTAGGACGCCTCGTCGCTCCGCGTCATCAGCGCGAGCAGCGCGCCGCCGGCCTCGTCGGCGCGCTCGGCGATGAAGCCCCAGCGGTTCAGGCCCCGGGGGGCGCGGGCCGGGTCCGTGCCCACGAGGAACTCGTATCCCTTCCGCCCGGCCTCGTCCCGGCGCCACACCACGCGAGCCATCCCCACATCGTCGCGACCGAACCAGAACAGCAGCGGCCGCACCCGTCCGGCCATGCGGTAGCGCCGCGCGCGCGCGACGGGCAGGTCGCTGCCAGGCACGGCGGCCGCCGCGCCGGTCGCGCCGACGCCCGCCAACGCGGCGTCGAACCGCGGGGAGACGGCCCCGCGGCCCGCAACGCCACTGCCCGCTCCCGAGAGCAGCCCCAACAACGCCAGGCCAGCGGCGCAACGCATCAGATCCTCTCCACCCAGGGAAGCCACCCCGTTCCACCGGCGTCGGGCGGCGCTCTGGTGCCGACCCACGCACGCCCGCGCGTCCGACATCAGACGCCGGCCGTCAGGCCCGCCGCCCGCGGCACCTCCAGGTCGGGCATCGGCGCGGCCGCGAACAGCCGGCGGCAGGGCCCCGCGATGCGGCGCGCGATGCGGACCGAGCGCACGGCGCGCGCCGAGTCGCTGGTGATGCCGGTGTTGGCGTACATCAAGCGGTAGAGTTTCGAGATCAGGATGAAGGCCAGCCGCCCCCGCCACGACCGCACGACACGCGACCGGATCCAGACGCGGCGCAGGGCGTAGAACCGGTCCCAGACGTCCTGCGTGCGCCGGCGAATCTCGTCGGCCGGCATCACGGGATGCGGCGTATAGATCTTCGGTCGCCGGTGCTGGGGGATCAGCCAGTGCCGGGCGATCGGGATGCCGTCGATGCGCTCCCCGGTTCGCGACACCTGCTCCTCCCATCTCGCGAAGTCGATCGTCCCCGGAAACGGCGTGAGCATCACGAACTGCGCGAAGGCCAGCCCGGCGCGATCGGCCAGTGCCGCGGTGGCGTCGAAGGTCCCGGGGCGGTCGCTGGGCAACCCGAAGATGAAGGAGCCGAGCACGTGCACGCCGTGGGCCGAAAAGGCGCGCAGTCGCTCCACGAGGACCTCGCCAGCGGGGTTGAAGTCCTTGTAGACGTCCTTCAGGCCCTCGGGCGTCACCGATTCCACGCCGACCAGCGCGCCGCGGATCCTGGCGCGCGCCATCGCGTCGAGGAACTCGGGATCCTCACCCGCCTCCAGCGTGATCTGCGTGTAGAACACCATGTCGGCCGGCAGTTCCGCGAGTCGCGCCATCAGCGTGAAGCGCTCGGCCCGCCGCGTCTCGAGTTCGTGCAGGCGCGCAGGGTCGGCCCGGCGTGACGCCCGCGCCAGGTCGGCCAGCGAGACCGGATAGAAGTTGTCATCGGCCAGCGCGACGAACCGGAACCCGCGGCGCCGCAGGTCGACGATCTCCTCGACCACCGGATCCACCGGCCGCTGCCGGGGCGCCTGGCCATCGGCTCGCCATACCGAGCAGAAGGAGCAGTGCTTCGGGCACCCCCGCACCGTCTGGACCGACGCCCACATGTAGCGATCGCGCGGCAGCAGATCCCAGCGCGCCCGTCCGAGCGCCTCGCCCGCGACGCGGCCGCCCTCGTAGACGGGCGCGAGACGATCCGCGACCGCCTCCTCGATCACGCGTGCCCAGATCACCTCGCCGTCGCCCTTCACGACGGCGTGTGCGCCGCCCAGCGCATGCGGCTCGTCTGGGAACAACGTGGCGTGGATACCGCCGAAGATCACGAGCGCGCCGGCCGCGCGAGCCAGCCGCCCCACTTCGTAGCCGCGCAGGGCGTTGCCCGTGTGGATCCCGATGCCGACCACGTCGCCCGATGCCACCGTGGCCGCGTCGAAGGGTTCGAGCGTTTCGTCGCAGATCACCGGGTCGCCCCAGCGCGTGGGCGTGGCCGCCGCAAGCACGAACAACCAGCGTGGCGTGATGACGGCCACGCCAAACGAAAGGTGACTGGGATTGACCAGGTGCACGCGCATCGGCAAGCCTCCGGCTGAGCGGACCGCCCGGTGGCGGACCGCGAACGACGATCGCCGTGTTGTCCTCTGGCCGCGGACCGTGCTGGCCGCCGGCCTCCCCGATTCCGCTCCCGCCCTGCCGGGCGGCGCCCGTCAGTGCGTCCGGGTGAAGAACGCCGCGAGCGAGGTTCCCGCCCGCCGTGCCCCCCGGCCCACGCTCGATCCGCCGATGGCTCCCGCTGCGCCGATCGCCTTGCCCGCGCGCGCGGCCGCCCGCCCCATCGTCCGCCCGGCGCCCTCCACCCCTTCCCAGGGGTTCGCCAGCACGACCTCCTCGGGCCCGCCAGGCCGTGCCTGGAGCAGCACCGGAGGGCCGGCGGGCAGGGTGCGGCCCTCGATCACCAGTTCCGCGCTCATGGTGACCGGCGGGGGGGCGTCTTCCCCGGGCAGGACGATGGCCCCGGGCATCGGAGGCACGACGGGCACCGCCGCGGGTCGCGGGACCGACGTAGCGCGCGCAGTCCCGGACGCGGCGGCCGGCAGCCCCTCCGGCGGCATCGGCCGGAATCCCTGCCACGATGGCACGAGGCGAACGGCGATCGGCGCCAGCGCCGCACGCGGGCCTTCGAGCAGCACGTCGGCGAACACGAGCAGCGGGGTCGTCGTCGCGGCCAGGCCGATCACGAGCGCGGCACCCAGCGCGCCGGCGACGAGCGCCGGCCGCCGCATCGCGATCGACGCATCAACCGAGTGCCCGAGCAGACGCTCGACGCGCACCCGCAGCGCGCCACGCGAGCGCGCCGCGCCAGGCGCGACCGCCGGCAGTCGCGCGGCGTGGCCGGCCGCCTCCGCGCCCGCCGCATCGACCAGCGCCCGCGCGTACTCACGCACCGCCCGCGTCTGCCACACCACGTGCTCGTCACAGGCCACCTCGCGCTCGAGATCGAGCCGGCGGAGGAGGTAGGCGATGGCCGGGTGCAGCCCCACCAGCGCGCCCGTCAACGACTCGACGAGGCGGCCCCAGTGATCGTGCCGTTCGAGGTGCGCGTGCTCGTGCAGCACGATCTGCCGGAGCGCCGCGACATCCAGCGCGTCGACCAGCGACGCCGAGACGAGAATGGTGGGTCGGCTGAACCCGACCGCACAGGCGCCGCGTACCTGCGAGGACACCCGCACGACGGGGCGACGATGACCGCCCAGGCGCGGGAGCCCGCGGCGGACTTCCCCGCGCAGGTGACGCGGCAGCGGGCGCGCCGTCCGGCACAGCCACCGCACGCGCCACCAGCCGCCCCCCAGGCGGACGATCGAGAGGATCACCCATCCCAGCCAGCCGCCACCGATCACCCCCGCGATCCACCCCGGCACGTCGGGCACCACGACGCCGCCGAGGGCGCCGGTCGCCGCCGTGGCCTCCCGGCGAAGCGGCGTCGCCTCGGGCCAGGCCAGCGGGAGCACGATGACGGTGCCGAGCGCCATCCAGAGCAGCGCATACCGCGTGGCGCCGTTCGTCCGCGGCGCCAGGCGCAGCGCCAGGCAGGCCGCCATCGCGACCGCCGATCCCTGCCACAGCCAGTGGACGAGCAGCGTCATCGTCTCCTCCCCCGCGCCTCACGCCGCCCCGGCGCCGCGTCGATGAGGGCCCGCAGCCTGGCGATCTCCTCCGGACCGGCCTCCTCGCGTCCCAGCAGGCTGACCAGCAGCCGGTCTGGCGAGTTCTCGAAGAACCGTGACAGCAGTTGTGAGAGCGCGGTGCGCCGCGCCTCGTGCTCGGCCACCAGCGGGAGGTAGGTGAAGGCACGCCCGGTCTTCTCGTGCCTCACGTGGCCCTTGTCCTCCAGGATGCGCAGCGTGGTGAGCACCGTGTTGTAGGCGGGCTTGGGCGAGCGGTCGAGATCGGCCACCACCTCGCCCACCGTGGCGCGCCCGCGCGCCCAGAGCACGCGCATGATGCTCAGTTCGGCGTCGGTGAGGGCTGGGCTGGGAGGACGTGGCATCGGTGGGCCCGGGATGTCCTAATTCATTAGGAGACATCCGCAGCCTACGCTCCCGTCGCGGCGTTGTCAACTAATTTCTTAGGAGTTTCTCGGGAGTTCCACGGCCCAGCGGCGGCATCCCTGGCGCCGGCCTCGGGCCGCCGGGCCACCGCGCGCGGGCGGCTACACCGTCGTCAGCTTGTGCCCCAGCTTTTCCTTCTTCGTCCGCAGGTAGCGCAGCGTCTGGCTGGTGGGCGCGATCTCCAGCGGGAGCGACTCGGCCACCGAGAGCCCGTAGCCTTCGAGCCCGATGAACTTCCGCGGGTTGTTCGTGAGCAGTCGCATCGAGTGCACGCCGAGATGGCGGAGGATCTGCGCGCCGATGCCGTAGTCGCGCTGATCCGGCTTGAAGCCCAGCCGCTCGTTGGCCTCGACGGTGTCCAGTCCCTGGTCCTGCAGCTCGTAGGCCCGCAGCTTGTTCGGCAGGCCGATGCCGCGCCCTTCCTGGTTCAGGTAGAGCAGGACGCCGCGGCCTTCCGACGCGATCCGCTGCATGGCGATGTCGAGTTGCGGCCCGCAGTCGCAGCGCGCCGACTGGAACACGTCGCCGGTGAGGCACTTCGAGTGCACGCGCACCAGCAGGTCGCAGCCATCGCCGATCTCGCCGCACACCAGCGCCACGTGGGTCTCGCGATCGATCAGGCTCTCGTAGGCGTGGATGACGAACTCGCCATGGATCGTCGGCAGGCGCGCCGAGGCCACCTTCTTCACCAGCGCCTCGGTCCGCGTGCGGTAGCGGATGAGGTCGGCGACGGTAATCATCAGCAGCCCGTGACGGCGGCCGAACGTGGCCAGCTCGGGCACGCGCGCCATCGTGCCGTCCTCGTTCATGATTTCGCAGATGACGCCGGCCGGGTACAAGCCCGCGATGCGCGCGAGGTCGACGGCCGCCTCCGTCTGCCCGGCCCGCACGAGCACGCCACCGTCGCGGGCGCGCAGCGGAAACACGTGGCCGGGCCGCGCGAGGTCGTCGGGGGTCGTCGCCGGGTGAATCGCGGCCCGAATCGTGGCCGCCCGATCCGCCGCCGAGATACCCGTCGTCGTGCCGGCCTTCGCCTCGATCGGGATGCAGAACGCCGTGCCGAACCGGGCCGTGTTGTACCGCCCGGTCACCATCAGCGGGACGTCGAGCTGATCCAGGCGCTCGCCGGTCATCGACAGGCAGATGAGGCCGCGCCCGTGCGTGGCCATGAAGTTGATCGCCTCGGGTGTCACCTTCTCGGCGGCGAGCGTGAGATCGCCCTCGTTCTCGCGATCCGGGTCGTCGACGACGATCACCATCTCGCCGCGGCGAAACGCCTCGATGGCCTCCTCGATCGTCGCAAACGGCTTGGACGGACGCTCGGGCGGGGCGGTGGATGTGGTCATGATCTCGTGTCCGCGCTCATCGCCCATCGTCGGGCCGGCGCTGGGCCCAGCCCGCCAGCTCCGCGAGGCGCACCACGTACTTGCCGAGCATGTCGCACTCGAGGTTCACGCGGTCGCCGACACGGCGGGCGTGCAGGTTCGTGTGTTCCCAGGTGAAGGGGATGATCTGCGCGTCGAACTCGCCGCGGCGAAGCGCCGCCACGGTGAGGCTGATCCCGTCGACGGCCACCGATCCCTTGGGGATGAGCCATGGCGAAAGCTCTTCGGGGTAGGTGAACGCGAAGCGCCAGAACTCGCCCTGATCCTCGACGGCGGTCACGACGCCGGTGGCGTCGACGTGGCCCTGGACGAAGTGGCCGCCCAGGCGGGCGTCCGGCTGCACCGGACGCTCCAGGTTCAGCACGTCTCCGGGCTCCAGGTCGCCCAGGTTCGTCACCCGCATCGTCTCGGGACCGATCTCGGTGACGAAGTCGGTGTCGGTGCGGTCCACCACGGTGAGGCAGACGCCGTTGTGCGCGATCGAGTCGCCGGCGCGCAGCGACACGGCCAGTGACGAGGCCACCCGCAGGCGGAGTCCGCCCGGCATGCGCTGCGTCTGGACGAGGCGGCCGACCGATTCAATGAGTCCGGTGAACATGGGTGTCGATGAAGACGTCGGGGCCGACGGGCAGCACGCGCCCGGGCGCGTCGATGGCGCACGGGCCGACGTCCCAGGCCAACCCGCGCGGGCCGAGCCGATGCGGCGTGATGAACAGGTGCAGCCGGTCGGCCAGCCCCGCGGCGATGCACGCGCGGTGCAGCGTCACGCCGCCCTCCACCAGCACCGAGCGCACCTCGCGGCGGCCACATTCGGCGAACATCGCTCCGAGATCGTAGCCTCGCACGGTCAGCATGTCGATGCCGAGGCCGGCCAGGGCCGCCGCGTGCTCCGGCGCGCGCTCCACGGCCTCGGGGCTCGTCACCACGGTCACCGGCGCGTCGTCCCGCCGCACGAACAGCCGTGCCGACAGCGGCACGCGCAGCCGCCAGTCGACGACGAGCCGGAGCAGCGGCCGGGTGCGAACGACCAGGCGCGCCGTCAGCTCCGGGTCGTCGGCCAGCACCGTGCCGGCGCCAACGGCAATCGCGTCCACGGTGGCCCGCGTCTCGTGAACCATCAGATCGGCCTCGTGGGAGGTGAGCCGCGTGCGCACGCCGGGGGCCGCGGCCACGCACGCGTCGGAGGAGAGCGCGGCCTTCAGCAGGATGAACGGCCGGCCCAGGGTCACCGCTGTCACGAACGCCTCGTTGAGCCGCCGGGCCTCGTCGTGGCACACGCCTACCGACACGTCGATCCCCTGCGCTCTCAACCGCGCGAGCCCACGTCCGCTCACCCGCGGATCGGGATCGACCATGGCGGCCACCACCCGTGCCACCCCCGCGTCAATGATGGCCGTGGTGCACGGTCCGGTGCGACCCACGTGGCTGCACGGCTCGAGCGTGACATAGAGCGTGGCGCCCCGCGCCCGCGGCCCCGCTTCGCGCAGCGCGTGCACCTCGGCGTGCGCTTCACCGGCGCGCGTGTGATAGCCCTCGCCGACCGGCGTGCCCCCGGCTGACACGATGAGACAGCCCACCATGGGGTTCGGGCTGGCCGTGCGGCGCCCGCGCGCGGCGAGTTGCAGCGCCTGCCGCATGAACGCGGCGTCAGCCGCCGTACCGGCGCCAGCAGGGGTCACCACGTCGTCTCGAACAGGGCCTCGACGTAGTCGCGCGCCGAGAACGGCACCAGGTCGTCGATCGCCTCGCCGGTCCCGACATACCGGATGGGCAGCTTCAGGTCGTGCGCGATGGCCAAAGCGACGCCGCCCTTGGCCGTCCCGTCGAGCTTGGTCAGCACGATGCCGGTGACGCCGGCGGCACCGGTGAACTCGCGCGCCTGCGTCACGCCGTTCTGCCCGACGGTCGCGTCGAGCACGAGCAGCACCTCGTGCGGGGCGCCGCTGACCACGCGCGCCGCGATGCGCCGGATCTTCTCCAGCTCGCTCATCAGGTTCACGCGGGTGTGCAGGCGCCCGGCGGTGTCCACCAGCACCACGTCACGCTGCCGGGCCACGCCCGAGCTCACCGCGTCGAACACCACGGCCGCCGGATCGGCGCCGGCGCCGGCGCGCACGAGGTCGACGCCGGCACGCCGGGCCCAGATCTCGAGCTGCTCGACCGCGGCGGCGCGGAACGTGTCGGCGGCGCAGATGATCGGTGACTGCCCCTGCCCCTTCAGCAGGTTGGCCAGCTTCCCCACCGTCGTCGTCTTGCCGGTGCCGTTGACGCCGACGACGAGCACCACGTGGGGACGGGTGCCGCCGGCTGGCGCGCGCTCGGCATCCTGGAGCACCGCGAGGATTTCCTCCTTGACCAGCGCGCGCAGGCTTTCGCCATGGCGGGCCCGCGCGCGCACGCGGTCGAGCACGTGCCCGGTGGCCGCCACGCCGACGTCGGCCGAGAGCAGGATCTCCTCCAGCGTCTCGAGCGTGTCGCGATCGACCGGCGCCTCCAGGCGCTCTGGCGTGTCGGCGCGACGCACCACCTCGTCGAAGCGCTCGACGAACTGCTGCTTGGTCTTGCGGAGGCTGTCTCGGAGACGGTCGAAGAACCCCATGGGCGGTGGGCGCAGATGCGGGACACGACGGCCAGCGACGCCGCCGGACCGGAGAACACCAATTGTCGCCCAGCGGGCGCGGGAAGGCCAGCGGCCGTATCGCGCCATGGTAAAGGTTACCCGGAGGGCTATCGTCGCGCCAGAAGTCGGGTTACCCATGAAAGGAGTCATCCATGGGAGCGACCCGAGTGGGACCA
>WBZO01000190.1_pt2 | contig 121850 bp, 96 predicted proteins | sample 5204261 | NCBI WGS metagenome assembly WBZO01 (sample SAMN12412400, study PRJNA552823) | activated sludge metagenome | isolation source: activated sludge from anammox sidestream of wastewater treatment plant... | place: USA: North Carolina | collected 2017-09 | reverse complement strand
ACGGCGGTACTTTTGACCGCAACAAGACTGTAACTGCCGGACAAGGTGAAGGCTATGACAAAAATGTCACCACCACCGGCACCACCGCCAACGGCGGTACTTTTGACCGCAACAAGACTGTAACTGCGGGGCAGGGTGAAACAGCTACAAAAGTGATAACCACTAGCGGGACTACTGCTGCGGGCAAAGAATACGAGAAAGAAAAGATCTATTCCAAGTAGACTTGTGCAAAGCCAAGTTCTATAGAAATACGCTGCCTTATTGAGGAAGGTTGGAGTCTTCGCAAAGACTCCAACCTTCCTTTCTTTCTTCGTCTTACTGACCTAAGACATAAGGCGTCACGCTCCGGTAAAGATCAAATTCAAGTGCTTCAGTTTTGTAAGCCAATCGATATCGATAGACTTACAAAGTCAAATGCTCACAAATTTCTCAAGAAGCCTTGACCGAACTAGACGACTGGTCTACGATCTACTCATCTGAAATTAGATTCGATAACAGTAAATTTGTAAGCTTATCGATATCGATAGGCTTACAAAAAAACAGACAAAATTTTTCGCCACAGCCGAAGGAGAATAAATGAAGACGCTAGCTGTTCTCGCCCACCCGGAAAGAAAAAGCTTCAACGGCGCCATGTATGATGTGGCAAAAGATGTCTTTAGCCAACCAGGGCATGAATTCAAGGGTTCGGACCTCTACAGGATGAACTTTGACCCGGTCTCAGACCGCAGAAATTTCACCACCATTGCCGACCCCGAATACTTCAAACAGCAAGCTGAAGAAGTTCACGCAGCAAAGCACAATACTTTCAGCCCGGATATTGCCCTAGAAATTGAAAAGCTTTACTGGTGTGATCTCTTGATTTTTCAATTTCCGTTGTGGTGGTTCTCTGTACCGGCAATCATGAAAGGTTGGGTAGACAGGGTCTTTGCCATGGGCAAAATATATGATGAAGGACTCTGGTATGAGAAAGGGATTCTCAAGGGCAAGAAAGCAATGCTATCTCTTACAACTGGAGCCGGTGAAGAAGAATTCCAACCAGGCGCAGGCCACGGAGACATCAATCAAGTTCTTGCCCCGCTCAATCATGGCATTTTTGGCTTTGTCGGCTGTGAGATTCTTCCACCCTTTATCGCCTGGTCAGCAGCTCAAAAAACAGATGCTGAGCGCAGAATCTACCTAGAGCAATATCGTGAAGTTCTATCCAAAATCAAATAAGCAAAGGAACCGCCGACAGTGCATCAAATAACAAAACAGGGCGAGCTGGAGAAGCTAAAAATAAAAAATCAAGCTTGCAGTGCCGAATTATTTTTGCAAGGCGCACATCTAACAGCCTGGCAGCCGAAAGACCAAATGCCAGTCCTATTCCTTAGTAAGAAATCAGCCTTTCACAAGGGCAAAGCAATCAGGGGTGGCATCCCCTTGATTGCACCTTGGTTCGGCGCCAGAACCGCTAACCCACTCGACAAGCGTACAGACGGACCATCGCATGGTTTCGCACGCACTTCTGTATGGCAGCTAATTGATGCCACCACCATCGGTGACACTACCAAACTTGTACTTTCGCTAACAGCAAACGAAAACACCACATCCCTGGGTTACAGCGACTGTGAGCTAACCTTAGAAGTCGAATTGGGGCACAAGCTTTCCCTAAAACTTAGCTTTAGAAACCAAAGTGCCAAACCAATTTTTATAGAAGATGCTTTTCACTCTTATTTGGCTGTCAGCGACGTGAGAGAAATAGAAATCAGCGGTCTAAAAGGCACCACTTATTTTGACAAAACAGACGACATGAAAGAAAAAGTGCAAGAGGAAGAAAAGCTTGTACTTAAGGGTGAGACCGATAGACCTTATATTGATACCACCAGCAAAATTGCCATCGAAGACCGAGTCTGGCAAAGAACGATTCATATTGAAAAGAGCAGTTCTCTGACTACGGTAGTTTGGAATCCCTGGCAGACACTAGCTGCCAAAATGACAGATCTAGAAGCAGAAGAATGGAAAGACTTTGTCTGCGTCGAATCGGCTAATGCTCTCAAGAACAAAATCAGAATTGAAAGCGGTTCAGTTCACACGCTAGAGACGACAATCTCAGTCACATAGATAATCATCTCAGTCACATGGACCACCACTATATTTCTTCTTGCACTCTTTGCATAGCACGACCAAGCAAATAGCCAGGCAAGAAATTGCGCACGGGTCTTATCTGCCTAAATATTGTTTGGCTGGCTCCTGCACCGGGGAAACTTGCGCCTTCTTTTCGACATGCAAAAATAAATGGGCGTAAACTAGGTTCGAACTCTGCTAGACGCAAACCTATCTCTTTGTCTGTCAGATGAGCAAGCGTAGCCACGAGTTCTCTCGCCCTATTTGCCTGTTTATCAAATTGCTCTCTCAATAGGCTGACAATCTGATCAAAATCCTGCCAAAACTCTTCAGGCAACTCTCGGCGAATAGATTCAAGATCAGAGCCGCTCACTAGGTGCTCCCAAATAGCCAGAGGCGTCACCCGCGAAATCATGCTGTGTATACGCAAATAATCATCGGTCTTAATTTTCAAACGCAGACCATCGGCAAAGCGAACCACAAAGCCTTCCTGTATCAAGCCCAAAGAACGCGCGCTTTCACTCAGTTCATGCAGAGATTGAAATTCGAACCGTTTAGCCAGCGGAAAACCGAGCGCGTCGGAAACGTCCTTTAGTTGACTATAGTTCAGCTCAAAACCGGCTTCATCGTAGGCGCCCAAGAGCACGAGCGCTGACTCTTCATAGCGAATGACAATCCTATTTTCAGGATATACAGCTTCAAAAAGATAAGTTGTACCCTCATCCAGAGATGAGAGATTGGCGCTTTCAAGACGAGACTGAGCCCAAAGTGCTTGGTCTGAATAGAAAGAACCTTTGGTGGCACACTGCCACCGCCCGCGATGACAAAAGACGATTATCAAACTGCCATCTACTTTCTCAAAGGTCTCGAACGCGCCCAAAGGCCAGACGGAATCGCCTTCACCAAGATTAAAAAACTTAGGAAAAGGTGTAGCAATCAATCTCTTGTCGGATAAGTCGAGAATCAAGCCTCGAGCCAAAATAGAGAATTCATCCCATTGTTTCTCATAGACACACTTAGAGGTATAGACAAAAAGCGACAAGCCATCTTTGCTCTTTGTTTCGACCACACTGCCTTGCTTGCTGGCCCGCTCAAGTCCGTCTATCAGTTCAGCAAAATCGAGACAGCGAGCCTTATGAATCACAGACTGAGAATGATTAGGCTCGGTCAATTAAGGACTCTCCCGATAAGAATTACTGGCACCAGCATTATTCACCGATGTATAGGCAGTTCAAACTAAAGAAGCCCCCGCTCAAGAGGGTTTCTCTGCTCAATACGCAGCCGAGACCGTTCAAAGGCAAGGCAATAGTTAGGCGCTGGCGATAGATAGGGGCAAGGGGACATTAACTTGAATAGCCTACCAAGCCGGGGTATAACACTTATAAGTGCTACCAAACTGGTAAGAGCAGTGGAAGAAAGCCGAAACACCACTTACAGTTTATTGCAGTTGGTTTGTGCCGACTTAATTTTTATCCTGCACAGTATGCGCTATTTTGAGACTTTGGCACCACCTGACTGGTTCAAGTTCATTGACTTTTCAGCACTCTTGCCCGGCATGTTCAAAGAAGCTCTGGTAGTTGCAATCATTACCCCAATTGCCCTTGTGGCAATGTGGATTGCATTTTCGATGTTTAGAGAACCGCCTAAACTAAGCTTTCACCTTTTGCAATTAGCCATTCCATTTTTGCCGGCTTTTGCCATCTTAGCCTGGGGCTTGCAACTGGGCGTGGTCGGCGGCGATACCAGCCATATTATTGGAGCCGCCGACTTCCAGACAGCACCACAATGGCAATACGCCATCTATCAGAAGCTAATCACAAGCGCTTTCATCCCGCCTGTAATTGCGCTGATTCCAGCAATTTTTGCCCCCACTTTCAAATCGCAGAGATTGCCCGCCCTTTCAATATTAATAATAGGCACAGTAATGTTGATCGCTTTAGAAAGCGACCATCTAACTCAGCTCTAACTAAAGCTCTATCTAAACTAAAGCCCTATCTAAACCAAAGTTCCAATCAAAGCTCCAATCAAAGCTCCAATCAAAGCTCCAACCAAAGCTCCAATCAAAGTTCCAACCAAAGCTCCAACCAAAGTTCCACCTACAGCTCAGTAAATAGCAAGGGCAGCGTAATCTTACGCTCAGCCGTAATCTCACCATTTTCGAGCCACGTTTCTACATCTACTCTGTCAATTGGAGTCAGACGAGATCAGATGGAAATAGCGGAAAGCTTGAAATAGTGGGAAGATAATAGCGGCGGAGCAATTGCAATTGGCAGACTCCTATTTAGACTCTCAGAAAAGAGATGCACACCAAGCCCGCCCCGAGCAGGTTGAGGCACAAGAGAAAAAGCGAGCGGCAGAGAATCTCTATGCCGATGCCGACTTATCTGCCTCGGCAAATCAGCCGGTCAAACCGCAGGAAGCTAATAGCTGTCCCAGCTCTGTGCCATATCTTAAGCTAGTCAACCGCGCCCTCGAAAACTTTTATGACCCTTCGCGACTGACTGCCACCCAAGTACAAGAGATAAAGAGCAAATACAACTGTTCTATCAAGAGCGATGCCGATGCCGTTAAGTATGCCGACGAAGCCCTGAAGACATTACAAGACGACTATACCGACGTAATTACAAAGCCCGAAACAGTCGAAATTTTGCGATCTGAGAATGGCGAGATCAGTGGTATCGGCATCGAGCTCAAAGACAACAGCCCCAAGAAAGGTCCCGCTGCCGCAACTGACATAGAAACTGACAAAACATCTGACAAAGCAGTTGACAAAGCAGTTGAGCCCAATCAGATTGTCATAAACAAAGTTGTTGAGAATTCACCGGCTCTGGCAGGCGGGCTAAAGGCAGGCGACCGTATTGTCAAAGTAGACAACGAGCCAATTGACACTGAAACCGCCACTGATACCGCCAAGCTTATAAGAGGAGAGGTCGGTACCAAAGTAAAGCTGACAGTGGAAAGACAGGGCAAAGAAGAAGTAGTAGAGATGACCCGCGCCTTGATTGACTTTCCTGCAGTAAAGAGCGAAATGCGCGATGGCTATCTGCATCTATCGGTACAAACTTTCGGACAGTCCGACACATCAGATGAAGTGAAAGCAGCCATTCAAGGGCACCCCGATGCAAAAGGCTATATCTTAGACTTGCGCAATAATCCGGGCGGCTTCGTCATGGAGGCGCTTAAAACAGGCTCACTGTTTATGACCAAAGGTGAAATGCTACGCACTCGCACTCGCGCTGCCGACCCTGATGCGGTCGATTTTGAAACAACAAACTATACCCTCAATGACAAGGGCATCCAGTTATCTAGCAAGTATGACAGCGATCCCCAAGGCAAACCATTCGAGGGGGCGCTCATGCAGCGGCACCCCGACCTGGTGGACAAGCCGGTCGTAATTTTGGTCAACGAAAATTCTGCCTCGGCCTCTGAACTTTTGACAGGAGCCATGAAAGACAATAAAGAAGCCTATGTCATTGGAAACCAGACCTATGGCAAAGGCATAGGTCAGATCACCTTTAGAAATGGCTTGCCCGATGGCAGCTGGCTCAAGGTAACCAACTTCCAGTATTTCACCCCTAATGGCACCTGGCCGGGTGATGCCCACAATCGTAAATATGGAATAGCGCCGGACCTAAAAGTCACCTTGCCAAAAGATGTGCAAATGAACTCGCCAGAAGACATTCAGCTTAAGGCAGCGCTCGATTATCTAAAGTCGAAAGAAACCAAATGAACCAACTACATATATTGGGTTGACATCTCGTTTAATGTTAGAAATTTCGCCTGCCAGCCGACTAAAGGGGCAAAACCTTCACCCTATTTAGGTTACAGTTAGCAGCGCTCTTCCTTGACACATAACAATCTTAGAGTTAGTCTAAATAGTGTAACCGGAAGAGGAATATCTGTGGACACGGCAGAAACAGTTTTGGCTTCTCGCGGTGTTAGGCCCACTCCTCAGCGTGTGGTGATTACCGAATACCTGCTGAACACAAAGTCGCATCCTACAGCCGACCAGGTCTTGGAAGCTGTAGCTAATGCCTTGCCGGTTCAGCTTTCTAGGGCAACGGTTTACAACACTCTCCACACTCTTGTAGAAGCAGGGGTAATCCAGGAAGTCTACACAGAACCAGGTGGTTGCGCCAGGTACGATGCCAACACTGAGCGCCATCACCATTTCGTCGATACAAAAAACGGTTGTATCTACGATATTCCTTTCGAAGCAGTACCATCGCTAGATAAGAGCCTTGACGACAATTACAAAGTCTCTAACTACACGGTGACATTCTTTGGCGAACCAAAACAAGGTCAACCAAAACAAGAATCCTGATCAATGTGGCAAAGCAAATTTTTGTACTGCATCGATGCTAAAGTTTCGATGCCGCTAGATTTGCTCGTCTAAACTCACACAACCAAAGACACAAGCAAAAACACAAACAAAAGGACTCCGTCAAATGCAAAAAAGAACGAGAAGTTTGGTAGTTCTTCAGGCAATAACTTTGTCAATACTTTCGCAAAGTTTACCGGCAATGGCTGAAGACGCCCCCAGATCAAATTCATTCTGGTGGCCTGAAAGACTTGATGTTTCCTCGCTCAGACAAAATTCACCAGAATCGAATCCACTTGGTCGCGACTTCAACTATGCAAAAGAGTTCGAAACTCTCGATCTAAAAGAAGTAAAAGAAGATATCAAAAAAGTACTGACCACATCGCAAGACTGGTGGCCGGCCGACTATGGCAATTATGGTCCATTCTTTATAAGAATGGCTTGGCACAGCGCCGGCACTTATCGTGTTTATGACGGACGTGGCGGCGCAAGCGGCGGTCAGCAAAGATTTGAACCGCTCAATAGCTGGCCCGACAACGCCAACCTCGATAAAGCTCGCCGACTTTTGTGGCCGGTCAAAAAGAAATACGGTCAAAAACTATCATGGGGCGACCTCATGGTCCTGGCAGGCAATGTCGCCCTCGAATCAATGGGCTTCAAAACCTATGGCTTTGCCGGTGGACGTCCCGATGACTGGGAACCAGACATGATCTTTTGGGGCAGCGGCGAGAAATTTATGTCGAATAACCGCGACGCCTCTGGCAAACTAGCAAAACCGCTGGCAGCCACCCAAATGGGCTTGATCTATGTCAACCCAGAGGGACCAAACGGCAACCCCGACCCGCTTGCCGCCGCCCATGACATTCGCGAAGCCTTTGGCAGAATGGCTATGAATGACGAAGAAACAGTGGCGCTCATCGCCGGCGGTCACACCTTTGGTAAGGCGCATGGCGCCGCCTCGCCCGATAAATACGTCGGACCAGCACCAGCCGGTGAAGGTGTTGAACAACAAGGTTTTGGCTGGGTAAACAAGTACGGCACCGGCAAAGGTAAAGACACAATCACCAGTGGTCTAGAGGGCGCTTGGTCGCGTGATCCGGTCAACTTCACCACTCAATATCTAGATAATCTCTTTGGTTTCGACTGGGTTTTAACTACCAGCCCGGCAGGAGCACATCAGTGGACCCCTAAAGATAAGGCAGCGGCGGACCTAGTGCCTGATGCGCACGATCCCAAGAAAAAGCATCCACCAATGATGTTCACCACAGATTTGTCCATGAAGATGGATCCCGAGTACAGCAAAATAGCCAAGCGCTTCCAGCAAAATCCGGATGAATTTAAACTGGCTTTTGCTAAAGCCTGGTTCAAATTAACCCACCGAGATTTCGGACCAAGTTCGCGCTACTTGGGCTCGGAGGCGCCGAAAGAATCTCTTATCTGGCAAGATCCCATACCTAAAGCCGACTACAAATCTATTGATCAAGCAGATGTGGAAAACCTCAAATCGAAGATCTTAGCCACCGGCGTATCTAACAATGATTTGGTGAGAACAGCCTGGGGTGCGGCAGCTTGCTTTAGAGGCACCGACAAAAGAGGCGGCGCTAATGGCGGTCGCATCAGACTGGAGCCGCAAAAGAGCTGGGCGGTCAACGATCCCACTGAACTAGCGAAAGTATTGAAAGCCCTTGAATCTGTGCAAAAAGACTTCAACAGCCAAAACAAAGACGGCAAGAAAGTCTCTATGGCAGACCTGATAGTTCTAGCCGGAAATGCCGCCATAGAATCGGCAGCCAAGAAAGCAGGAGTGGATATAAAAGTACCGTTTGCAATAGGTCGCACCGACGCTTCGCAAGAACAGACCGATGTAGCATCAATGGGCTTGCTCGAACCAAAAGCCGACGGCTTCCGCAATTATTATGCCGAGGGCAATAAAAAATCTCCGGCTGAAGCATTGGTTGAGAGAGCCGGTTTCCTCAAGCTGACAGTGCCTGAGATGACCGTGTTGGTGGGCGGTATGCGCGCCCTCGATGCCAACCAAGGTCATTCACAAAATGGAGTATTAACCTCTAGACCTGGCACACTTTCAAATGACTTCTTTGTCAATCTGCTCGACATGTCTACAAAATGGTCTAAGTCGGCAAAGAGCGAAGGTGTCTATGAAGGACTAGATCGCAAAACCGGAAAACTAAAGTGGACTGCCACACCGGCAGACCTTATCTTTGGTTCAAGTTCGGAACTGCGGGCGGTGGCAGAAGTCTACGCCTCCGATGATGGACAGGCAAAGTTTGTGCAAGACTTTGTCAAAGCCTGGACAAAAGTCATGAATCTAGACCGTTTCGACCTCAAATAAAAAATAGCAACTGACAGGGCGCGGTTCATCAACTTAATGATGAACCGCGCCCCATTTAAAAGAACAAGAAACCAAAGTTCAAAACTCAATCAAAGCAACAGCAACCACCTAGGTCAATCGCAAAGACAGTCTCTATCTCTAGGGCAGAGCACAAATTGCCTTTGCCACTTGAGCAATTTTTTCTTCACACTGAGCACGACTGAGTTTTGCATCAGCCACAAAAACAGCCACTGCATAACTGTGCTTCTTGGGCGAAGTAAGTATGCCCACGTCATTAGTCGAAACACTAATCCCCTTGGCGATGCGCCCCGTACCAGTCTTTTCGGCAATAGTCCAGCCGGCGGCAAGCCCAGCCCTAAGACGATTGTCCCCGGTCTGACAGCGCCTCATCAAATCTAATAGATAGTTAGCCGAGGCAGGTTTCAAAAGCAGTCCCTGATGCAACATCTGCAAAAGCGAACAAATATCTTCGGGCGTGGCACTATCTAACAATGCGGCACCACTATTGGGGTCATCAAATTCAGAGACCTGTCTTTCATAACGGTCTACCCTAATGGCAAGAAAACCCAGTGCTTTGAAGACTTTGTCGACCGCCGCCGGTCCGCCTAGTAAGCGTGTGAGCACATCGCTTGTGCCGTTATTGCTCTTTAGCATAGACCGCTCAATCAAATATGAAAGCTTGAGCGACTTGGTGCCACGCGGTAAATTCTCCGGCAAAGCCGCCTTGCCAATCTCGTCAATTTCTTTAGACGACACAGGCACATCTTGACTAAGTTTCAACTTGCCTGCATCAACTTGTCTCAATATGGCTATAGCAACGAGCATCTTGGCTACACTCTGCATACGAAAGTTATCGCTGCCGTTCAAGAAATAAGCCTCGCCCGAATCGATATCGACAACACCAACGCCCAAGCGTCCTTTAAAAGACGAGGCAATACCAGAAATCTGCTGGTTCAATTGCTTATCTAGATTGGCCGATGCCGGTAGCATAATTTGGACAGGCGAATAGACCAGACCAAACAAGAAAACAAGGACAGTAACTACTTTGGCGGAACTCCAAATTTTCATCATCAAATCAAACACCAAATTGACTGTCTAAGCCTACAGCACAAGCAGTGGGGCAGCAAGCTTCTTGTGTTTCAGGCTTGCTAGCAAGTAGGTCATGAATGACGGTCATCTTGCAAAGCAGTTAAACTATGCTGGTCGGACTAACCACGGTAAAGTCATGTATTTAACCAAAAATAGTTTCTATGCCGCCCTAGCCTTAACGGCTCTGGCAACCGCCTCAACCAAACCGGCACTAGCCCAAGCTGAAGAGCTATTTTTACTGCAAGACTCAAAACCAATGGTGACTAGAGCAGGCGCCTGGCATACTTGGAACCATCATCTCAATCTCAAACCTGGTCAAGAAAAAGCCAAGCTCTTGCTCAGATTGACAAATGGCGCGGAAGGACGTCCCAAGGCAAGCGACATCAAGGTCAGTCTGGCCGGTAAGCCCTATGCGGGCATTAAAGACTTTGACGGTAACGGCATCTGGGAAAGTAACTTAACTGGCAAGGTGGCAGCAGGCAATACACTCATCACCGTGCAAGCTTTTGGTCCTTCCGGTGCATGGGTCAATATGAAAGTGCATATCGAACGCCCTGTGATTGCATCAGTACAGCCCCAGCCTTTAGGTGTCGGCGAAGATATAACAATAGCCGGCAACAGTTTTGGCGAAGCCAAGGAGGCAGTGCGCGTCAATCTAGGAGGAAAGCAATTCAAACCTCTAAACGTCGCAAGCAAGCAAATTCAGTTTAAGTTGCCTAGCAAAATTGCTTCCGGAAGCCAGTCTCTGACAGTTTCAGTAAATGCTGTTACCAGCGCCCCGTTCAATGTACAAGTCCGCGCCACTCCCAAGATCACTAATATCGACATGCTGTCGTCCCCACCGCAGCATCCAGTAATCTTGAGCGGCAGCGGTTTTTCAGCTAATGCAGCCGAGAACGAAGTAAAATTCGGCGATTACAAAGCTCAAATAGTCAGCGCCAGCCCATCGAGCATAACCTGTCTGGTGCCCGACATGCCTTTTCCAAAATGGCATGTGCCAATCAAAGTGAGCACCCACGGGCTTACTTCCACAGAGAAAATCTTCTTCAATGTCGACATGCGCATCATACCCAACGAAGGCATACCGATTCCTAATTAAGCCTTGCACTTCAAGAGAAAGATAATAGTTCAAATAGCAGTCACGCTTGCCTCTTACGTAGGCTTTTGCGTGTATAAGCTATGCGGTCCGATTTCCGGACACCTACAGCTGCAAGTTGCTGATCTGCCCAAGCTTTTCCAATTGACTGCTTTAAGCCTGCTCAACGGCATAGCCTATATCTACCTTCTCTTCCGTTCCCCCAACCTATTTCTAGTCACGCCAGCATTCATTTCAGCAATTATCTGCGCCTGGCACTACAGACCAAGAAAGCCTAGCAAAAGACACATACTTCTTTTATCTCCTCTTCTCGGCGCATTTCCTATAGCCAGCTGGGGGGCTTATGTTTCGATAGCTAGCCAAAATTATGAACTTTCATATTTAGGACTGAAACCCTGGGTCTCTTCTATTCTTGCCTATCTCTTTCAAGCAGCATTTATTCCTATTGCCACCATATTGGTCTTTCATCTAATAGACAAAGAGACCAGGAGCGAAATACTCTTTGCCTCTTCGATACTAACTCTGATTGGCTGTCTGATTTACCTTCAATATTTAGCAGCAACGATGCCGACAGCCAATAGCTGGCTTTAGTTGCGACAACAGGCTCTATACCAAACCACACAGTTTATTAAGTGATTGCTGCATAAATTCAGTTCCGGCTTCTCACACGAGAATAGGTCAAGCAAAGCACCAGCGAGAGCCGCCATGAAATCAAGTTATTTTAGAAGAACAGGTTATTTTAAAAGATCAGCTTATTTTACAGCTTGCCTTAAAAACTTTGACTATTCTTCTTTGTGCCTGAATCTTTTTAGAGCACTGCTGGCAGTAAATTTAGTTTGCTGTGCGCACGAAATCTACAAGGTTCTTCCCCAGATCTGGAACCTAAAGCGCGAGCCCCTTGTCTGGGGTTTGGGTTCATGTAGAGTATTGCTTGACGGCGTGCTCGCTAGCTCCATCGCAATTTTTTCACCGGTGATGCTACCTATCTTGGTAAGTGCCATAGTAGTTCTCGTACTTACTCATCGAAAACTCGGTATCGTCGACCTCTGCAAATTGTCTAAGGCACTTGCACCCACATTAAGCTTGCCATTTTGGGCAACCTATGTAGCATCGCACCGGGACCAAGATAATTCCAATCACTTTGGCTACAGTAATGAATGGTATACAAAGGTACTAGAACTACTGGCTCAGTTCTCTGAGATAGTACTTTTTCTTACAGCGCTCTACATACTTCTATCACCAAGATGGAAAGGAAAACGCTCGCCGGCGATTGCTGTGCTTGTCCTATTCCTTTGTCTTCAGATAGGTATAAGTCTCATAAGTTTCATGATGACCACAAATTTCTGGCTTTAAGAAAAGCTGCCAGCCAATGCAATCTGATAATCTGCAATCTTATAATCTGCAAAAAAGATGTATCATCTTGAGAATTAAGATCTGTTTATGGACCTGCTTAAAGCTATGATCACTAAAAGATAATCGGGAAAGATAATGTCTCATCGCATAAGCCTCATTTACAAAACACTATTGCCGTTTATGGCACTCGCTTGTCTGACCATGCCAGCTACTACTGCCAAAGAAACAAAAGTCAAATCAAGCAAAAGCGCACAACAAATAGATCTGACAGGAAGCTACCAAATGCGCAGCGGTAAATCGGCGGGGCTTCTCTTGATGAAAAGAATATCTGGAGAGAAGTATCGCTTTCTGCTCAATTCAACCTGGGAAGGCAGTAATGAGGGACAGGTAAATACCGGCGAAGCGGCTGGCATAATCAATTGCCAAAACGGCGCAGCCTCCCACCAGGAAGAGGGCTTCAAACTATTCTTTATGTTCAAAAAGGGTATCTGCGAAGTCAAATGCGATAAACCGGAAGCTTTCGGCGGCATCAACGTCAACCCGCAAGGCAATTATCGATTAACCAGCAGCAAGGCACCATCAGAAGCCGAATTTATGGAATAGAAATGAGCTTGGTCCAGTCAGGGGCGGCACCATTATCAGTACCAAGAATATAGCTGCCGCTCGAGTCGATATAATGCTCTTGCGGACCGTATTGAACTTTGTATGCAGTGCCGCTATTTGGATCATAAACATTTTCGACACCTCTAATATAGTTGGAGAAACCGTCATGACTTCTATCCTGCGAAGCCTGTTGGTTCCAATAAGCTTGATTCATGCGTTCATTATGCGCCTGCTGAGACCAATAGCGGTCTGAAATCGACTTAGATATTTGCTGACTGACCTGCCTATAGTGATTGGAGACATTGACTGTATTGCGCAATGAATTAGCAGCCCAAGCTTGATCGACCTCGAAAGATTGCAGCATCCGCAAGATCACACCGAGAGCCTCACTGTCTCGTTCAGCCGGCGCCACCACTCCGGCAATCTTTGTCACCCACCACATTCCTGTACCATGGGCTACGGTCGCCTTGGTCACTGCTAAATAATAGGCGACAGCAGGAATATTTCCGTACATGCCGGTCAACTTGATTGTGGCTGCCTCAGATCTGGTAGCACCGACAGTACCATTAACGGCGACGGCAATCTCAGGATGGTCTTGCGCATCCACTACAGTCAAATCAGAAATGAACTTACTTAAGTTGCTGCGGGCGTATTTTTCGGCAAAGCGGCGCGCCGGAATATAATCTAAGACAAGACTGCCATTATAGTTTTTGCCGCTATAAAAGCCCAAACTGCTCAGGGTGGCATTAGGCATGGTGCAAGGCGCCAACTTGCCGTCGCCGATAAAGGCAGTCACCATCTGGTCAGGCGAGACCGCCTTTACCCAGGGTCTAACATCTAATGCACTGAAACGATCAAGGCGCCCCTGAACAGTCCAATTGCTCGGTACATCAAGCGAAAAGGCGCCCTCAGCCGGGTCGGTATAGCGAGTCCAATCAGTAGCAAGAGTATTCTCAGCTGTATCATTCTGCTTGGTAAAAGCAGAATGTTGGGAAAGCGAGAAAGAAGAGAGAATCTCAGCGAATGTCTCTTTGTGGTCTGGGGCGGCTGGAGGGGCAATAAATAAACAGAGCCGACCAGAGAATGCTGACTGACTGGAATTAGCAGGCGACAAGAAAAGCAAGGCCGAGCCTGCTTCGCTGTCACCTTTGTATTCAGCTCTATAAATCTGTTTGCCGACCAATTGCGCAGTCGACCAACTCTGCGGCACCAAAGCTTTGAGAAATAGAGAGACGAATTTCTCTGGGGGAAGTTTACTAGCTTCAGCATCTGAAACTGCAAAGAGAAGCCAGGAAAGCATGGCTCCATCTGGTGCTTTTATATCAATTCGTCCGTTCGACTTATCGAGCTTTACTTGCCAATCTTTGGGATAGAGAAAAGTCACTGGCGACTGCGCATCTTCAAATTCCAACCACTGTTCTTCAGCCTGATCTGTAGACTGATTTGTAGACTGATCTGTAGTCTGATCTGGGGACTGGGCAAAGACCGAAAAGGGAGCATTGAATAGAACAAGAAGCAAAGAAAAAGAGCAGAAAAGTCGACTGAAACAAAGAGAAAGGGACGCCCGCGCTGGATAATCCATTACTTTGACGTCCCTCCCTAAAATTAGAAGTTCTAGACTTTAGCTCTTCTAGACTTTCTTGATCGCCGGCGGCACCCAATCACCGCTCAAAGCGGCAAAATCGGGAGCATAAAGGCGCATGGTCACGCCCAGCACTCCGGATGCCGGCGCAGGCAACCAGTTGGCTTCTTTATCAGCACCAGGATTCTCGTGCTGGATATAGAGATCGAGAGAGCCATCGCTATTGTATTTGAACGGCATCCACGAGCTTACAGCAAAGCGATCTAGTGAATTAGCCACCTGGAAGCCATCGGCATCATACATGGTGACAGACCAGAAGGCTGCCACCGGGGGCAGTTGCGCTTTGTCGAAGTGCAAGACATATTTATTCTCGCCAGTGAGTGGCTTTCCATCGGCATCAGCAAAGTTCAAAGGATAGATAGCGTCTTCCGGTTGGTTGGCACCAAGACCAACAAGGGCAACAATGGCGCGTTTGAAATAGAAGTTACCGTATACACCCATTGTGTTGGTATTCATTGCCCAACCATTGACCGGAGTACCAGTATCTTTTGTCTTCTCTTTCATGACTTTTAAGGCATCGCTGGCACCTTTCTTATAGGCAGCAACCAAGGCGGTATCCCAAGCAGAAAGGTCGAACTTGGCACCGGCAAAACCAGCACGCTTCAAGCGCGCTACTGTAGACCAATCAGAAACATGGGGTTTGTGCTTCTGCCAGAGAGTAGCGGCAAGACCAAAATAATCATCGTGAGACATTCCGACTATGGCATCCAGCGGCGGTGTCTTCATATCTACCGAGGCATCAACTTTCAATTCGGGGGTGTAGTCATTGCCCCAATGCGATAGCGGCACCAGCTTGACCTTGTCTTGCAAGGCATGCACGGCGGCATAATCGGCCGGTCCGTCGGTCTTGATTCGACCAATCACCCAAAGATTGCTGGTGCTTACCTCAATAGGCTCGACGCCTTCAGGCAAGCTGCCTTTATAGCCAGGCATGACCAAAGCGTAGTTTTGAGGTTTGTTGCCGGTGGTGCGCCAGCCGGGAACGGCGATGACATCAGACCACATGTCCAGGATCGGCATAAGGTAGTATCTATCGCCAAAATCTGGAATAGAGAGAATGACCGGCTCATTGCTGATATCAACCCAACCGGAACTATAGAGTGTGTCGAAATTGGGACGAACTACTGCGCGAAAATCGGCAGTAGGATAGGCGCGCATATGAGAAAAGCTATTTGCGGGACCAAAACCGGCACGCACACCGGCAGGGGCGTTAGTTGTCTGACGGCGGGTCAACTCCATCAATACCAAGGGGAAGAAGTAGAGATAGGCTTCCATACCTAGAGCGTAAGCCTGTTTTTCTGTCACTTTTTCGCAAAGAGTAGCTTGGGTCATATTTGAACCTCTGTTAGAACGGTTTGAACTTATTGGACTGTTTGAACTGTTTGAACTGTTTGAGCGAGTTTCCGAGCCGATAGCGCCAAGTGCTACAAGCGGGTCCCTATTGAACCAGCCCGACCGAGAAACCGTCACTTTATCACCTTGGAAAGCAAATTAGATTATTTCCTTCCGGAGACCTACTAATCAGGCTTGTTCATCTTAGTGGCTCACGGTTTGACAGGCTTTCCCGACTCGCCAGACTTGCCAGATGACTTGCTAGATGCCTTGCTTTGACTAGGATCGCGCCCAATCTTAGATTCAAAGACGATATTGTCCATCATCGACTCAATTTGGTCCCTTTGACCGGGAGAGTAAGAAACTTCAATAAGATCAACTTTGCGCTTAAGCCCGGCAGGCACTTCAAAGTCTTTGGGGTTATAGGGAATCTTCTTACAGCTTGTAGTATCAAGTTTAAGCAACTTGCCACTTCGCAAGTCGGCAAGCATACTGTCATCAATCTGAAAGGACATGCTCTTTGGCAGTCTTTTCAAATCCTGACCACGCGTATAACTGTAACAGCGCAGTGGTAAGGAACCAAGCCTCGGCGAAAAAACCAGACGCTTGTAAAAATCTAGAATCGGGTCAGCCACCAAAATCTCGTCGCAGGCATAGCTCTCGGTATTTCGCACCACATATTTGGAACATTTCAGTCCACAAATTTTGCTTTCGCCGACTTTCACCCGCTTAGACAAAGCTTCTTTAGCAATCTTCCGCCTTTCTTGCTTTGGATCGATACTGGCCCAGGGACTGGTCAAAACAATCGAATTGAAATCAGCTATCTCACCAATCCATTCGACCTTTTCTTTTGGGCGGAAGCAATGCACTTTATAGTCAGGCGCCTTGACTACGAAATGACAGCCCATTGGTTCAGTCGCTATAGCTATGGCTTTCTCGGTCAACCAAACTTTCAGATAATTGGCTTCTTGCTTTTGCTCAAGCACCCATTCTTGAGGTGCAGCAAGCACCGCGACTGATGTGCACTGAAAGAATAACACCAGGACGAAAACCAGATAAGACAGCCGAAAGAATCTGCTCAAAATAAGCCCCACCTCAACGATGCTCCGGTCTTTTTTCAGTCTTGCGACTGCGATCATCTAGACGCGATTCAAATCCGACGCTATCTATGAAATCGCCGATTTGCTCGCGCTCTCCAGGTGAATAGGAAACATCAAGTAGATCGACCTTTCTTTCAAACCCCTTGGGCAGCTGGAAATCTTGAGCACTGTAGGGCACTCTCTTACAAGATAAAGTTGTCAGTTTAACAATCTTACCCTGCCGAATATCATTGGCAATGCCGGTATTTATCCAGTTTTCCTTTGACTTGGCTGAAATAGCATGCCCTCTGGCAAAATACTCATAATAGAGTGGAATCGCCTCAAAAAAGGGAGTACTTACCAAGCGGGAATAAACCTCGCATATTTCCGGTTCAACCTTGATCTCGTCAGCCACCACAATTGAAGAAGTCTTGGTGTTGTAAATTCTGGTCTTGAATCCGAACTGCTGCCCATTCTCGAAAGAGCTTGGCAGCCGAAAGCGCTCCACCTGCTTAGGAACGGCATAAGGATTAGTCATAACCATCGAGCTGAAGTCCTTAATCTGACCTATCCACTCAACCTTTTCTTTTGGTCTAAAACAATGCACTTTCCAGTCGGGATGACGAGCTAAAATGACGCAACCATGCGGCTGCATTTCAGCGCGAAAGGCTTTCTCGCTCAAGCGAACAGTCAAAGTGATACGAGCCTCGTGCTTTTGCACCAAAAGCCACTCTGTTTGAGCAGCAAAAGCAGGCAGGCAACTCAAAAGCACGCTGCACAGCCCCAGACTGGTCAGAGACAAAAGGCGTATGCAAGGAAAAAAACTGACCTTTTTCACGAGGCTCTTTCCGCATAATTGGGCTTTCATATATCATAAACGATACAAGAAAACGTTGGATGAAATTGCAGCTGAAAAGACACCGATATTTTCTACTTCTGGCGGTTATCACTGCTCTATTTCAGTCTGCACCCTTGCCAAGCGAGGCTGCTGCGCCGCTGCAAAAATACAAAGAATTTGAACAACTCTTAGACGCTAACAAACTAACCCAAGCAAAGAAGCAGGCTCTAGAGCGCATCAAGACTTATCCCGATGATCATCTAGGCTACCGATAGACTACAGGGAAAGCCTAAGCACATCTTTCAGCCCACCCTCCCAAAGCTCTACTTCCACAGGTTTTCTTTTCTTCTTTACCGTGCCAACATTAGAAGGCTGCAGAAGCGGTACTGTGCCTGAGCTACTATCCAAAACAACGAGCTTGATTCTGGCATGCTTTCCTTGCCGATCACTGACAAAGATCGTGGTCGCGCCGACTCTAAGGGGCTCAATCAAGAAAGATCTTGGGTTCAACAAAGTCACCCTAGTCATCGACGGGTCAGGTACGATCACTCTAGTTAAGTCTTGATTAGAGACCACTTTAGCGGCGGAATTTTTGCTTATCTTGTAGTTATAGCCTTTCATCCAGATGCCATAAGCGAGAGCCGGTCTATCTATATCAGGGAATTTAGATTCCGGTGCCCGCGACTGCGACTGCGAGTGAGCGGGGTTATCCATATCATCAGCTAAATCTTGCTCATCAACAGCTTCGAAGTGCAAGACAATATACTCGCCATCAACATCTTTGGCACAAATAGTCGCCCTGCCGGTCTTTTGCGCCAACAAGAAGAGCTTGCCATCAGCACCGGTGGGAAATACAGTGTCTAGACAATCTGGATTATTGCTTGCCAGCTCAACTAGAGGTTTATACCAACGCAACATGCGCCCACTACCTACTGCAATCTTACTTTCGCCAGCGAAGGCAATTCTATCTGTCCCATGCGGTTCATAATACTTCTGACTTTTGCCCTGGCAATTCTGGCTGCTAACCTCTGCCACCCCGATGCGCTTGCACACCTCTGGCTTTTGACGAGCTCTGACTTGACGAGCAACAGCGGCGTCAGCGGCGCCTGGCGCCACCATATGTAATACCGGTACATCATCATCGGCGGCGACCGATTCTTCTATCGCCTTTGGCTTGACTTCAACCATGAAAGCAACAATGCCATGATTCTCACCCTCAAAGAAATGACGGCTAATAGCACTCTGGGCTGGCGCCCCTTGTGCCCGAGCGCTCGCCCTAATATATACCTCAGTTTCGGCCACCGCCAGATTATCGCAAAGCAAAGGCTTATCGACCGAGGCTTGAGAGATGCGCTCCCCTAGGAAAAGACAAAGGGCTTCAGAGGGAGCCAAAGAAAGCTTCTTAAAGCTTCTCCATTCGGTCAGACGTTTGTCGACAGCCTTTTTGAGAACTGGAGTCACCAAAAGTAAAGCCGACTGAGAAGAAGACGGAGATGACACATCAGTAGAACCAGAAGAATCTGCTTCGCCCGCCAGAGCAGGCATACCAAAAGTAAAGCCGACTAGAAAGAATAGCGACACAGCCGCTGTCTTATTTTCTGGCAAATTTCTGATATTCCTGATAATTCTGAGGTTTAGCCGAAACTTTCGCGATAACCGAGAACCACTAATAAACATGGACCACCATAGATTACATTCAGCCCAGCTTCCTTCGCCATTCTAACAGAGAGGCTACTCTCTGCACCGGGCTGCATCCAAATATCCTTGATGCCGCAATCTATGGCTTCTTGCACCAAAACCTCGGTCACCGGCGGCGGTGTAATTATAGACAAAGCGTTTTTACCAGCCGGCAGGTCCTTGAGCTTCTTGTAGGCTTTATGTCCTAAAACAGTTTCAAGCTTAGGGTTAACCGGATAGGCTAATCTTTCATTCTGCAGATAACACAAAAAAACCTTGTTGCCATACTTGCGCCGATCTTCGCTGGCACCGGCAACGGCAAAAGCCTGGCAAGAAAGAAAGGCGTCAATCTGTCGATCTAATTCATCTCTGTTGAACATAGCTAGATTCTAACCTAATTCAGCCAATTTCTCGCCAAGATAAATATAAGTCTTGCCGCCGCTGGAAGAGCCCATCTTCACTATGTCTTCAGGACAACCTTGGGCGATGAGCCGACCGCCGTTATCGCCAGCCCCAGGACCCATATCTATAACCCAGTCACAGCGACTAATTACGTCCATATCGTGTTCTACAACAATCACAGTGCTGCCGCGGTCGACCAAAACCCTTAGTTGTTCAACCAACTTTTCAACATCGGCAGGATGCAAACCAGTGGTCGGCTCATCCAAGATATAAACAGTGCCGCCCTTTTCTTCGCGCTGCAATTCATAGGCCAGTCTAATGCGCTGAGCTTCGCCACCTGATAGCTCGGTGGCAGGCTGCCCCAGCTTTAGATAACCAAGACCAACCTGCTGCAAGGTGGCAAGCGACCGCCTAATTGAAAGCACCGCACCACCCTTACTATCTATAGAGGCAAAAAACTTAGCGGCGGCATCAACAGTCATATCAAGCACCGAGGCTATGGTCTCGCCCTCATAGAGCACCTTGAGAGTCTCTGCCTTATACCTAGAACCAGAACAATGAGAGCAGGGAGCATAAACACCGGGCAAGAACAATAGTTCCACAGCTACATAGCCTTCCCCTTCGCAGTCGGGACAGCGCCCGCCGTCTACGTTGAAAGAAAAATGTCCAGCCTTGAAGCCTAAAGCTTGGGCTGCGGCTGTCGCCGCAAAGAGTTTGCGCACATGGTCGAACAAACCTGTATAGGTGGCAAGATTAGAGCGCGGCGTGCGCCCAATAGGCTTTTGATCAACCAATACCAAGCGTTTGACCGCCTGCAAGCCGGCGCACTTCACTTGACTGACATCGACCAGTTCGGTTGTTTCATCATCATCTTCTTCGCTATCTGCTTCTATACTGGTTTTAGAATTGGCTTTAGAACTAATATGTTTCTGCAGAACTTCAGACAAAATCTGACTGACCAAAGTTGACTTTCCCGAGCCGGAGACACCGGTTACGGCAGTAAATAGACCGAGGGGAAAGCTGACTGCCAGGTCTTTGAGATTGTGCCTGGTAATGCCAGAAAGCTCAAGCCAATGCTCAGGTTTAAGGCGCTCCACCTTTTTTGCTTTACTTGGCTTGGAGGGGAAAAGAAAACGCGCCGTCTGAGAGGCGCCAACGGCTTTGATACCATCGACGCTACCGCTATAAATAAGCTCGCCGCCTAGGTCACCGGCACCAGGTCCGATATCAACTAAAAAGTCTGACTTTCGCACCAATGACATTTCATGCTCAACAACAAAGACTGTATTGCCCATCTCTTTGAGGCTCTTGAGCATTTCATAAAGAGCTTCACTATCTGCTGGGTGCAAGCCGGCAGAAGGTTCGTCGAGCACATAGACAACACCAAACAAACCCGAGCGCAATAAGCCGGTCAAGCGCAAGCGCTGCAACTCGCCGGCAGACAGAGAGGCTGTAGTGCGCTCTAGACTAAGATAGTCGAGACCGAGCTTTTGCAACAAAGCTAATCGGGCGCAAAGGTCATCCACCAATAACTTAGCCACTTGCAGCCGCGCCGAATCGTTCTTATCCGACTTCGCAGCCCTGCTTCCATCGCCATCCAGGTGCTTCTGCAGAATATCGGGCAAGCGCCGCAAAGGCAAGGAAGTCAACTCGGCGATATCATAACCGGCCACCTTAATCGCCAGAGCATCGGCTTTCAGCTTCTTGCCACGGCAATCATTGCAGGGGCTTTTCTCCATATGCCTCTCGGCTCGTTTGCGCAATGCCGCACTCTGGGTGGTGCCAAATGTGTGCAGAACATAACGAGCGGCACTCATATAGGTTCCCTGATAGGGTCTTTGAATGCGGTGCGCTTCTCTTTCGGCATAAACAGTGACGACCGGCTGCTCATCAGTGAAAAGAATCCACTTGCGCTCATGCTCGGGCAGATCTTTCCAAGGCTTATCTATGTCATAGCCGAGAGTGGCGAGAATATCTCGATAATTCTTGCCCTGCCAGGCCCCCGGCCAGGCGGCAATAGCCTTCTCTCTAATAGAAAGATTAGGATCAGGCACCAGCGAAGCTTCGCTCACAGTATGAATTAAACCCAAGCCGTGGCAGGTAGGGCAGGCACCGGCGGCGGTATTAGCCGAAAAATGATCCGAATCGATTTTGTCTTTATAGTGCTCTAGCCCATCAGGATAGTCGCCGGCGCGCGAGAAAAGCATGCGCAGTAAGTTTGAAAGAGTGGTGAGGGTGCCGACTGTAGAGCGCTGCCCCGAACCAAACTCAGCCCGTCTTTGCTCTAGAGCCACAGCCGGAGGCAGTCCACTTATCTCTTGCACCTTGGGCGGCGGCAATTGGTCAAGCAACCGTCGGGCATAGGGGGCAATGGTCTCGAAATAGCGGCGCTGCGCCTCGGCATAGATTGTGCCAAATGCCAAAGACGACTTACCCGAGCCAGACACACCGGTAAAAGCCACCAGACAATTATGAGGAAGTGTCAGGTCTATTCCTTTGAGATTGTTCTGGCGGGCCCCCCGCACCTTAATCGTCATGGTTGTTTTGACCGCGAATTAAGCGGCTCTAAGGGTTTAAACATCTGCCAATTCTATAATCCTTACAACCTAAGACAACCTAAGACAACCTAAGACAACCCGAGTCAATCTCAAATAAACTCGCAAACTAACAATAAAAGAGCTCAAAATTCCAGAGATGCCCGAAATAGAGCCCCTAACAAAGCCAGAAATAAGGACGGAAGAGCAGCCCTGGGTAACTACTGCGCCAAACGCGTCCGGCGAAAAGGCGACATTTAAGTCTTTGGCTACTTGCTCATTTCCTCTGGCTCTCGCTATATTTCTTGGCATTAATCTAGTCTCAGGTTTTGCACGACCTCTCAAGCCGCTCTCACCTGAAGAACTGCCGTTCAAAGCCACCTGGGAATGCCAAAGAGCTAAGCGCTTTCTTGCCGACTCTCAAAGGCAAGCCCCCCAAACAGTTTTGTTCGGATCCTCTCTTATGATGATCCCGACTACTTGCGCCGAAGCCGACTACAAGAAAACACTGATCGATCCTGTGGTTGATCCCTATTCCAGCCGCTTTGCCTCCCTGCTAAACAGTAAAGAAAGTAAGACGCAGACAGCTTTCAACTATGCCCTGCCCGGCGCCATGGTATCTGACCACTACTTTATCGAAAGAGCCCTTTTTAGCCAGACCCGTAAACCGCAAAGAGTGGTATTGGGTATCACACTGCGCGACTTTATCGACTGCGGAGTCGATACGCCCACGGCTACGCCGGCCTACATTCACTATCGTAACTACCTTAGTGAAGAAGCGCTGGATGAAGTTTTGCAGAAAAATCTCAACTTTTGGCAAAAACGCAATTACTTTGCCGAACGATATCTTTACCTTTGGGGCAGACACAACGAGATTCAAAAGCTGGCAACCAAGCCTTTGCAAGCCACCTACGACAAATTGGTGAGCCAGCTTGGCATCGATACCGAGGGGGTATTGGGGACTAAGGTGCCGGCAGCAGATAACGACAGCACCACCGGTGGTGAAGAGACTAAAAATGGCGGCGACAAAGTTGACGCCATCATGGCGGCCCAAGAGGTAAAGCCGGGCAATTTCGTCATTTTGCCCGAGATGAAGCTGCCGTGGCAAGACAATACTCGCGAATACAAGAAACGCTTTGCCCACAAAAACGAAGCTGTATTCAAATCTGAACAAGCCTTCCTTGATGATCTTTTAGCATATAACAGCAGCTTGGGCATTGAAACAACCATAGTCAATATGCCGCTCACCGAAAGCAATATGAAGCTCATGCCCAAGGGCTCTTACGATGAGTACAAAGCCATGCTTATCGCCCTCAAGACTAGGGGCGCAGACGTGCTTGATCTGAACGATTCGTCTTTCGATTTAAGCTGCTTTAGAGACACTGTGCATATGAACGGCAGAGGCGGAGCCAAACTGCTTGCGGCTATCGCCAGCCACATAAACACAAATCAAGATGAATTAGCCGGTCGTAAAAACCGATACCAAAAGACTAATTGACGTGCCGAGAGAGTCTATCAAAGAAAGAGAAGATGAGGAAGAAAGGGCGAGGGCGGCAGCTTACACCCTTGGCAAAGAGCTCAATGACAAACAAGTAGAATGGCTTGAAATGTCATTAGAAAACAAGGCAGAGGAAAGCGACGCCCAAACACAGCTGGATATTGAAGAAAAAAAGAGCCAAGAGCTAATCAGTAGATTGGAGTTACTCGGCTACTATCAATTTCAAACAGATGCAAATGCCCCAAGCAACTGGTTCAGACATCTCTTGGGCATCATCGAAAATTTTCCCAATCAGTCCGGCTATGTCGCATCGATACTAATGAATAGCTCCGGCAGACTGAGCAGCGAACAATTTTCGCAGGCCAATGCACTCTGGCAAAAAATGGCGCAGGAGCGGCCGGAACCTAATGTCTTAGGCAATGCCGGTGCCTTTCTAATTTGGCGCGATCTGAAAGAAGCCAATCGCTTGCTGGAGCAGGCTCATTTACTCGAATCGGATAATGTGCGCTGGCCTTCACATCTGGCTCTGTTCAATTTTATGACCTACAAAAGAACGGCTGATGAAAGCCTCAAACAAGAAGCAGCCAAGATGACGGTAAAATACGGCGAGATCACTCTAGCCCTGGGCTCGCACACCCCCTGGCTCGATCTTGAACATGTGGGCGAATGTGCTCTCTATTTAAATGACTTTGAGAAAGCAATCAAGTGCGCAGAAGATCTAGAGAACCTCAACATACACAAAGCCCATAGCCAAACGGCTAATGCTCTGCGCGGACTAGTTTTCAGCCGCCGCCACCAGCCATCACTAGCGGTGGCAGCCTTACACAAACTGGAAGAAGGCTATGGTATAAATTCGATGACCTTCAAGTTGGCGCAAGAGTTGTTCAACCTGGGTGAAATTGAAGCAGTGAAAGAATTTGTGCGCATCTATGAGGCAAAGCTTGGTCGCAAGCGCCATTTAGAATGGCTAGAGATACTTGAGACAGGTAAACTGCCTGATTTCAGCCAGGCCGATTTTTGAAGAGCGTTAATCTTTCGCCCTTAGTTTTGTTTATTTATTTTGTCAATTCAAGTCTGTCAATTCAAGTCTGTCTAAACTAGTTTGCAGTTCCCAGCATCTGCTCATGCCAGAGGCATAGCTCTCTCATTTCAGTTTCAGGAGCAAAACCAACTTTCTGCATAAGGCTGAAAAAAGCCGGGCTGGCTTCTCTCAACAGGATGGGAGGTGTTATTTCTTTGTGAAAGTCGGCATTGAGTTGCCAGAGGCGGCGAGAGAATTGCAGTTCCTCTCCTATGGGCACTGAGGCTCTGTGAGAAGGCGAGGTATATGGCAAGCAATAAGGACTGCGGCAGTAGCTTCCGTCGGGAAGACTTAGAACCAGACCGCCTTCTCTACTTCCAGCCAGAAAGTCTCGACTATCTAGTATGTCTAATATGGAAGCGCCGCTCTGTCGAGCTCTAATTGTCAGGGCGCAGACTGCTCTTATCTTGACTGGCAAAGGCAACAATTCTTGTACTTGCAAAACAGTGGCACCAGAAAAGATATCATCATCAAAAAGAATATAGTCACCGCCCGGTATCTTATCCAGCTGTAAATCAATGGCTTCGGCACCTGGGCGGGCCACCAAAAATGGTGCAGCTCCGCCATCAGACAATGGAAAGGCGCGTGAGATTTTCAGATCAATGGTACCTGGAATGCAAGGGTCAAGACTAATTACTTTCTGCCCTCTAGCAAGAGTCTTTACCGCCTCAAGCTGTTCCTTCAGCGCTAGCAAATCCACCTGCACCAGTCTTTCTTCATCCGGTTTCTTCGCAAAGCGATGGACGCAAGCGAAGAGTTCTTGCAGGTCTGTCAGAAATCTCTCTCCGGCTTCCCTCACACCCTGATGTGTTTTTTGCCAGGCACCTGTCGCCCATTCCAGTTCCTGCCGCAAATATATAATTGCCCTTTTCGGACTTGGTTCATCAATTTTTGATATCGAAAAACTCTTATCCCCAATAAGCCTGTCTTTCCAGAGCCAGAAACTGGCTGTGGTGCCTTGTATCTGCTCAGCAGAATCACTGCATCGCAACATCTGAGAAGAGATATTGCGGCTTGACTCTTCTACAAAAAGAATCTCCTCTCTTTCTATGCTCGCACTTAAAAGCGGACTCTGTCGATAACGCCAGAAGGCTTCTTCGCAACCGGGGCGAGCCACGCAAACAGCACTGCCTGATTGGCTGAAGGCGAGGGAAAAGCGGGCATTGTCTGAACCAAAGACATAGGCTACCTCCAGCCAGTCATCAGGGTCTACAAAATCAGGTAAAAGACTGCGGGGAATATTTCTCAGTAAATACTGCTTTAGGCGCGATATAACATCGGTGAAGTTGACCATACGATCGGTAGCCAGAGCTTCCCAGGAGCATTCCATCAACCAGGGACTTCCCTTCACGGCTTCTTGCACCAGATGAAGGCGATGACAGGCGCTCAAAGCCTCCTCCCGACACTTGGGCATGACATAGCTATCAGGGGACGGCGATAAATAACCTGCAATTACAATTTTTCCAGCAGCTTTCAGTGCCCGGGCAGCGATTTCCATCATCTCTATATGCCCATGGTGTACCGGACAAAAGGCCCCCGTAGAAAGAAGCACAAATAGACGACGGTCAGAAGAACTTGGGCATATACCTTGAGCGAGACTAAGGTCTTGTAGGTTTGTAGCAAGTTTGTGCAGCGGTGTGCAAAGCCAATTGAGGCGGAAATAGTCTGCTGAATTCAACTCCGCCGCTGTGGCACCGTCATTGAAGAAGCCAGCTTCAAATAGATTACGGGCCGTATCTTCTGCCTTTTCACCAGTTAATTGGGGCAGGACGAGACTGTAATAGGGGTCCAGACTGGCTCTGGCGATCATTCTGGAGGCTTGTTCAGGGTCCTCGAAATTATTCAACTGGTGAAATGCATCAATTGTCATAGCCATTTCTTTCAGGCATACCCAGAGGTTTAGAGATGCCCGGCGAGCGCTTTCTTGGCAAACCGCAGCGTTCAAAAACCACGTCGGTCCTCATAATTATTTTCTTTCCCTCTTTTCCTTTCAGCGCTTGCGAATCGTGCAGTACACGGTGGTCTATTAAAAGAGCTTCTCCAGCGCTGAGAGAAAGTGCGGCAATAACTTCATCATCCCGAGCAAGCCTTGTCCAGTCTTCATAGACACGCTGCTTTAAGGGCAGTTCAATTTGTGGGTCTTTTATAAGTCTAGTGGCGCCACCATGGGTAGCGTCGGAGTCGGTGAGATAAAGGACTAGACTCATCATGGTGCGTTTGCCTTCATGGTAATCAAAAGGTGCATCATAATGCGGTACCAAGAGCCCACCTTCTACATACTTTATAAAGCGCATAAGAGGATTTACCGCCACCGCCCGCCAAATAGGGTAATCGTCCCAGTCTGCCGGGGTATTTTCTTGCATAATTCGCAGTCGCGGGAAATCAGGGCAGAGACAAAGGCGTCGAAAAACTATATTGGATAGGTCTTCATTGAAAATAGATGCACGGTAAGAGCCGATTGGGTCAATGTCGGGGCGATAGTCTTTCAACATGCCGTTCAAGCCGACAGGCACCCATTCGAGCTTATCAAGCAAGGATACAAAACTCCTGCATTCTTCCGCCCTAAGCAATCCCGAGATAACGAAGGCCGAGTCCTCAAAACTGCTTACCGGCTTTCTCTGCGGCACTATATTGGGCTTTAGAGATTCATCTAGTTGGTCAACTATTGGCTGCGGCAAGACAAAAACATTGACAAATTTACCTGCAGCCATGCCACCCTTGAGCTCATCCTCGGTGAATTCTCGGCGCCAACCGCCCGGCACAGGTCTTTCCATAACATCTAGATGCACTGCCGTCGACCCGGCAACATATTTGTGATAGTTCTGCCGGTTTAGCTTATCAAGACGAGCTGAATATTCGTCATATTCGACCCTGGCATTGCCCCGAAGAGAATCTTTCAGGTGCCTCTTTAGTCTATCGTCTCGCAACGAGAGAAGGAGCGAGTAAAATTCTATAAAATCATAGGGCACACCGATGAGTTCTTCATCTGTTCTACCGTCGTAGATATCGCCTGTAGGGGTCGCTTCTATCACCGACTGAGGCAAATGCAAATACTCAGCCAGCCGGCTAACCTCACTTTTGTGCAGGTCTGAAATCAATTGCAGGTCAACCATGGCGTCGGCGGCCTTGCCGAAATAGCCTATATAGCCGCCTTCATCCCTGTTTGTTGTTCCCAGCAAAATAGCCGGTTTATCTTGCATAGTGAGCAAGCTGGTCAGGTAAAAGAGTGCCGGAGTGCGTAGATATGATACTAACTGACCGGCGGCCCAGTCATCGCCCTTCTCTCCAAAAGCCCCGTCCAAGGCAGATTTCATTGCTTGAAAGCTGGCACTGAGATCCACCTTAACGAGGTCAACAAGATTGCTATCACAGCCTTTTCTTACAGACTCAACCACAACCTCACCGCGGTCCATTGCCACCTGCTGGTTGCTTGTACCTTCTTCAATAAGATATGGAAGAAGAGCTGCAGTAATCTTCTCAATAGGAGAGTCAGGTAGTTTCGCCGCTCTGACTGCAATAGCCAGTGTAAGAGCGGAATCGATACCGCCACTGATGCCAACAACCACTGCCTTCAATCCCGAGTTTCTCAAATAACCATTGAGAAGCAGGCATTTTGCTTGCAGGTATGGCTCTTCACGAAAGCCTCTCAGTCGCCGCAAATAAGCCAGAGCTTCTTTGATCTGCAAAGGTCTACTCTCCGTTCTACTCAGGACAAAAGACAATCAGGCAATAGTGAATCACAGAGAGCACACCAACATAAGTTCAGACTTTACCTATTCAACCTCTGAGCATAGGCATAAATCGCCAAGATACTGAGCGCATCGGTTATCTCGCCGCTTGCCACCATCTCTAGTGCCTGCCCAAACGGCACTTTACGCAAAGCGAGGTCTTCTGTACCTTCCGGTTCTGCCTCACCCTCGGTCAAACCAGTGGCAAGATAGTAAGTAGCTTCTTCATCAGATACCGAATTAGACAAATAAGACCGGCCAAGCACCTCATAATTAGAAGCTGTCAGACCAGTTTCTTCTTTCAATTCACGCACCGCTGCAGAGAGCGGGTCTTCACCCTGGGGGCAGCCGCCCTCAGGTATTTCCCAACTATACAAATCAAGCGGATATCTATATTGCCCAACCAGATAAGTATTGCCTTCCTCATCTATTGGCAAGACACCAATAGCTTTGTTTTTATAACTAACAGTGGTATAGGTGCCGGGCTTACCATCGGGGCGAATCACATCGTCCTCTTGAACCCTTATCCAAGCATTGTCATAAATTTCTTTCTTCTTGAGTGTTCTCCAAGGACTCTTGACTGGGCTTGATATAAAGCTCGGCAATGGGCTTGACATATTCTTCGTCATCTAAGGCTCCCTAAGACTCAATTCTAACTAGGTCTTGGTCTGACAGTTCCACACCAGACTGACTAAGAGTATACGCTCTCAATTCTAAAAATCTGAGCGGCAAATAGACAAAGGCGGCAGCCAACCAAGCCTGCAAGCTGGGAATGCCGAACTTGAGGCTAAAGCCAAACAAGGGTAAGGCTCCCGATGTCAGAACACCAACTGCTATACCGCAAATGAGAGCGGTTAAGGCGGCCGGATGATAGACCTTTGTGCTCGCACTTTTCAATTGAGCATCGCGATTGACGGCAAAGACGCCTTTGCCTGTTCGGCGCGAAAGCCACCATTCGCAAAGCATCACCACAGTGGCGGTCGGCAAAATCACACAGTTGAGCGAAACAATCGCCTCAAGTGATCGAGCCGCCCCCGATATCGATAGTACGGCCGCTGTAACTGTACCCAAACCAGCTAAAAGAGCCACCCAAACTCGCAGGCTCAGTTTCTTGAGTTGAATGCAAGCCTGCACCGAACCAAACAAATTAGAATCGTTGACGGCAAAATATGACACAGTAAGCACCAGCACGGCTAGCGCCGTAAAACCCCCAAAGCTATAGTCATTCATAAAGGCGGTCGCCGCACCATATTCGGTGATGCCGGTGCTGTATGCCACCATATAACCGGTTATTGGGAAAATAAACTGGCCAATCAAGAGTGAAATAATCAAGGGCCAAGCGCAGGTAGAAATCTTGCTTTTGCCAAAGCGCCAATAATCACATTCATTGCCCCAAACAGCAAAGCCTATGACAAAACCCGAAATTCCAGTCAAAGAAGCCGCCAACGAACATTTCTCGCCGACTTGCCAGATAGAGACAGGGCAACTGCCGAGGGTCTTAAAGAATGTATAGCCCACCCATAATATAAGCAGCGGTGCCGCCACAAAGCGAGCAAAATTAGCCACACCTTTGAAGCCAAAGAAATTATTGGCAGCCATGAGAACGGCACAAATAGCCGAAAGCCACATCATTGGCAGCTTCAGCGAAATCAAGCCAGCCAAGCCTTCAGCCAGAAAGAGGGCAGCCAGTCCATAAAAGGCAATGAAAATAAGCACCAGATTGAGAGCTACTAATTTGGCACCGCCCGAGCCGAAGACCAAGCGACTGAGCATAGTGTAGCTCAGTCCGGTATGGGCACCAAGCAGACCGGCGGGTATGCTGTAAGCCAGCAAAAGCAGCCCGCTAAAGACAGTAGAAATAATCACCTGGCGCAGACTATAACCTTGCTTAAACCATTCAAAGCCGATGAGCACACCGGGAAAAACGGTCACCATTGTGATCCAGAGAAGGGCCATGGTGAAGCTACTGCGCCTTGCCTCTAAGGGCACGGGGCCATCTAGATAATCGCTTTCTGAAGCCAAATGCACCTTCTCCGACTAGCTTTCAAACATGATAGCCAGTCTAAAGAAGGTGCAAAAGGGTGAAACTACGCAGCCTTAAGATTAGGACTTGCCTAAAATGGCAGCCAAGTCGGCTTCGGGCTTACCGGTCGGCTTAAGGTCATAGCCTTCTACAAGTACTTTCAGCACATTGGGTGTGACAAAGGCGGGAAGATTGGGTCCCAGTCTAATGTCTTTTATGCCCAAATGCAGCAAGGTCAGTAGAACAGCTACAGCTTTCTGCTCGAACCAAGAAATAATCAGAGATAGAGGCAAATCGTTGACGCCGCATTCAAAGGCTTCGGCAAGTGCTACAGCTATCTTCACAGCCGAATAAGCATCATTGCACTGCCCTATATCGAGCAAACGAGGTATACCGCCGATATCGCCGAATTCTTCCATATTGAAGCGATACTTACCGCAGCCGAGAGTCATGACCACACAGTCTTGGGGTACTTGCTCGGCTACTTCGCTGAAATAATTGCGAGCAAACTCAGCCCCGTCACAACCGCCAATCAGGAAGAAATGCTTGATTTGACCAGCTTTTACAGCATCGATAACCTTGTCGGCTACAGACAAAACTGCATTGCGACCAAAGCCAATCATAATCTCTTTGGCAACAGCATCTTCGCTAAAGCCAGGCGCCGCCAGGGCTGCTTCGATTACAGGGGTAAAGTCATAGTCTTGAATCTTTCTTACACCTTCAAAGCCCACCACGTCCATGGTGAAGAGTCTGTCTTTGTAGGCATCAGCCGGCGGCTTGAGACAATTGGTCGTCATCAGCACAGAGCCTGGAAATTCGCTAAACTCTCGTACTTGATTTTGCCAGGCACCGCCATAATTGCCGACCAGATGAGGATATTTCTTCATTAGCGGATAGGCAAGCGCCGGCAGTAGTTCGCCGTGGGTGTAGACATTAACACCTTTGCCGGCAGACTGCTTCAGAAGCTCATGCAGAGAATTGAGGTCGTGTCCGCTTACGGCAATGCACTTTCCTTTTAGCGGAGTGGTGCGCACCTTGGTTGGCTCGGGATGACCAAAAGTTTCGGTATGGGCGCGATCAAGCAATTCCATCACCAGCAAATTGCATTCACCGGTGCGCAAAGCCAAAGCTAAAAGCTCGCCGAGATTCTGCTCAGCTTGGCAAATATAGTCGAAAGCTTCATAAATAAAGGCGGCGATGCGAGCATCTGTATAGCCCAATAACAAGGCATGATGAGCGTAGGCAGCCAGACCTTTGACTCCATAAGTGATTAGTTCTTGCATGCCGACAAGGTCTCTACGGGCTTCATCACCGGCAGCGGCAATCTTAGACATAATGCTTAGGGTCTCGGCAAAAGCCAAGGTCGAAAGCTTATCTTTGGGCATTGAAAAAACGGCAGGGCCGGTAAGCACTTCGGCTTCGGCATAAACAGAAAGATAAAGCTGCCTGGCTTTTTCTAAAGTAAGGCTTAGTTCTTTGATGTACTCAATGTGTTCGTCTGTATCAAAGTTGACATTTGTCAAAGTCATAAAAAGGGCTTCCAGAACCCGCGCATCGATGGCCGCATCAATGGCTCCTTTTAAACGGGCGCGATGGCAATAGATGGAAATACCCTTACATATATAGACAATTAGATCTTGCAGAGCAGCAGTCTCAGGACCTTTTCCGCAGACACCCATGGTGTTGCAGCCGGTACCTTGGGAGGTCTGCTCGCATTGATAACAAAACATGCTGGTCATGATGCCTGACTCCTTTGACTTGTGTGGCTTAGGCTTCAAAAGCATGACATTTGCACCGACTGGAAACGTCGGCAAAAGGGATGAACAGCAAGGATGATTCGAGACTAACCACAGCGCCAAGATTGACACTATTACGGCGCCTTAAAAATAGGACTCTTTTATCCTGAAATACTTCTTTCGGATACTTGGCAAATCAACCAAGAGAAATCTAGATTGCGGACTTACTCAAGGTTATTTTGGTTAAGGTTATTCTGGGCTCTTTGTTTCGGCTTTTGAGCGACAAATCATAACGCTGCAAGGTGCCGCCAATAGAACCTTCTGAGAGACACTACCCATGACAAAACGATTGATGCCTTTGCGGCCACGGGTGCCGACAACAATTAAATCGGCATCGAGACGAACGGCCGCCTCAACAATTTCGTCAGCTGGAAAGCCTTCCAAAATCTCGCTGCTTAATCTATCGGCCGCAAAGCTTTTCGCCAGCCTTTCAAGCACTTTATCGAGCTTCTCTTTCATCTTAGCCCGCACCTTATCTCTCATCTCGCTTATCACTGGCGAGGGCAGAACACTCATATAGCTGCCTATCAGCATATTCTCAACCACAGAGATAACATGAATGGAACAGTTTTCGGCAAAAGGCTGAGAGGCGACAAAGTCGGCCACACCGTCGGCAAAGTGACTGTCATCGACTGCGACCAGTACTTTCATATTTACCTCCACAACCATCTAAGCAATTGGACTGATTCGAAATGATAGCAGCTGTTGCATAATCTAAGCATGTTAGAAAGGAAATCGAATTGACCGAAGCAACCAAGCCAACTATTCAGCAGATAGAAGAAGCGCAAAAGACAAGCCTGACAAAGGGGCTGAGTTGCCAGGAAGCCAAAGCACGCTTAGCCATCTGGGGCGAGAATGCCATATCGACAAAGAAAGACGGCAGCGCTCTGACACTTGCCATCAGACAGTTTCAATCTACTGTAGTAATTTTGCTCTTAGCGGCCGCGGCGGTTTCTTATTGGGGTGGCGAACATCTGCAAGGCAGCGGCATAGTGATAGCCGTCTTAATCAACGCCTTGGTGGGCTTCGCCACCGAAATGAAAGCCAAAGTTTCTCTAGAAAAGTTAGAAGCCATGGCTGGACCGACAGCCCGCGTGATTCGAGACGGTTTGGAAAACGATCTGCCGGCTAAAGAGTTGGTTCCTGGCGATCTTATTTTATTGGAAAGCGGCGACCGAGTGCCCGCAGATCTCAAAATAGCGGAAGCGGCCTCACTTTCGGCCGATGAGTCGGCAATGACCGGCGAAAGTGTCTCGGTCTACAAAACTGATAAAGAAATCGATGGTGAAGACGAAACCATGCTATTTCAAGGCACCCTGGTGCTTTCAGGAAGGGCACGGGCCATTGTCACAGCCACGGGCAACAACACCCGTCTTGGCAAACTAGGCAAATTGCTCAGCGAAGCTGTTTCGGGACGTACTCCACTAGAAGAGAGCTTGGAAGAACTAGGAAAGCAACTGACCTGGCTAACCGTGATTCTCAGCACCATTATCGCCTTGGTTGGCATCTGGCATAAAGAAAATCTCTGGCTCATGCTGCAAACTGCTGTAGCCCTAGCGGTTGCTGCCATCCCCGAGGGCATGCCGGTAGTAGCCACCTTGGCACTGACAGCCGGCACCCATCGCATGGTCAAGGCCCGAGCCTTGATTAGACATCTAGCGGCGGTCGAGACTCTAGGCTGCACCACAGTTATTTGCACCGATAAGACCGGCACCCTCACCGAAAATCAAATGGTGGTGACAGATATTCTTTTTGCCCGCGAACATTTTTATGTTACCGGCAAGGGTTATAACCCCGAAGGTGACTTTATTGATGCGGAAAGCGGCAAGCCCGCCAAAGAAACCGCTATAGAAGAACTAAAGATCTTGCTGCGCGCGGCGGCTTTATGCAATGACGCCAGACTTGAAAAACATGAAAATGAGAAGGAAGGAACTTGGCATGTGCACGGCGACCCCACCGAGGGTGCTCTGTTAACTGCCGCAGCCAAGCTAGGGCTGACCGCCCAAGCCGACTTTTGTGTTTGGCCTCGCCTGCAAGATTTGCCCTTTGATCTTGAGCGCAAACGCATGACCACCATTCACCAGGGTCCGCAAGGCGAGCGCTATGCCTTTATAAAGGGCTCGCCCGGCTCGGTCTTAGCCATAGCCAATCGCATTGAAATGGATGCCATCGGCGGCTATACCGAAACTTTAGACGAAGCAATGCGCAGTTTCATTTTGCACAAGAATGCCGAAATGGCTGAAAAGGGACTGCGTGTTCTGGCTATCGGTTATAAAACAATTTCCGAAAATGACACTGTCAGTATAGAAGAAGTGGAAAACGATATTGTCTTGCTCGGCTTAGTCGGTATGCAAGATCGCCCCCGCGAAGCTGTACCTGACTCTATTGCACGCTGCCACAATGCCGGCATAAAAGTGGTCATGCTCACAGGTGATCAGCCGGCTACAGCCAGAGCCATCGCCCAAGATCTTAAGCTTATCGAGCGAGAGCAAATCTTGCTGGAGGATGACAAACGCATTCTCAGGCTTAGCGACCTCGAGCATTTAGACAAAGGCGAGCTGGCCAAAGCACTGGCGCAGGCACGGGTACTAGCCAGAGCCACACCAGAAATGAAACTGAAAGTAGTGCAATGCCTGCAAGAACAAGGCGAAGTTGTGGCTATGACAGGCGACGGAGTCAACGACGCGCCCGCCCTGCGCCAAGCCAATATAGGTGTAGCCATGGGCTTGACCGGCACTTCACTAGCCCGCGAGGCTTCGGCTATGGTGATTACCGACGATAACTTTGCCACCATTGTCAAAGCTGTCGAAGAAGGACGCATAATCTACGGCAATATCAGAAGAGCAATCGCTTATCTGCTGACCGCCAGTCTAGCTGCCGTTATCTGCGTGGCTCTGGCTGTACTCTTCGACACGGGGCTGCCCTTCACCCCACTGCAACTACTCTGGCTCAATCTAATCATGCATATTTTCCCTGGCTTAGGCATAGTGGTGAGCCGCACCAGATGCGATGTCATGCATATGAAGCCGCGCCACCCCAAAGACAAGCTGATAGATAAAGAAACCGCTATCGAAATTATTCTAAGAGCCTTTATTGTCGCCGGTGCCGTTCTCTACTGCGCCCACTTCCAACGCAGCAGTCAGAACCTACAAACCGTCGCTTTCTCGACGCTCTCTCTGGCTCTTATTTTGCAGTCGATTTCGTGGATGTTCAAAGACTCGCAGCTTAAGTGGAGCAATGCAGATGAAGTAAAGAAACTAGCTTGGCCGGCAGTGAATATTATTGCATCGCTTATTTTGTTGGCTATGGCAGCTTATCTCAAGCCGTTGCAAGACCTTTTGACCATGACCAAGCCAACCCCAATCGAAACTCTAATTGTGGTTGGTGTCTCTCTGGCTTCCTATACTCTTACTGAACTCTTTCTCTTTGTCTTTAGACTTTTCAACAAGACCAAAGGCTAAGAAACGCAAAAACATTTCGGCACCGTCACAAAAGTTGCAGCCAAGACTGTCTTAGCCCAGCCAAGAAAGTCTCTTTGATTCAAAAACCAGCTCTTCTCGAAACTTAGGATGGGCAATATTGATCAATTCTCTAGTGCGCTCGCGTAAAGTCTTGCCATAGAGTTGAGCCACACCAAATTCGGTGACAACATAGTGCACATCGGCACGAGAGGTAACCACGCCACTGCCCACCGATAGATTGACGGCGATGCGCGAGACAGTGTCACCACGGGCAGTGGAAGGCATGGCAATGATGGCCTTTCCACCGGGGGCTCGACTGGCGCCTCTGATAAAGTCTACCTGTCCGCCAAAGCCGCTATATAGATAACTACCGATAGAATCAGCCACAACTTGGCCGGTTAGATCTACCTGCAAAGCCGAATTGATAGCCGTCATTTTATGATTGCGCGAAATATTGAAAGGGTCGTTAATATAATCGCTGGTTTGAAATTCCAAGGCAGGATTGTTATCTACATAGTCATATAGACGACGACTACCCAAGACAAAGGTAACAGCTGACTTACCAGGCAAAAAGGTCTTGGCGTCATTGGTAATCACGCCAGATTCCATAAGATCGACTATGCCATCAGAGAGCATCTCGGAATGAACGCCAAGATTGCGCTTGTCTTTCAAATTAGCCAGCACCGCATTTGGTATTGTGCCTATACCAAGCTGAATGGTGGCTTCGTCTGCCACTAGAGTCGAGACATGCTTACCAATGGCATCTTCCACATTAGTGGGCGGTGCTTCAATCAGTTCGGGCAAGGGCCTATCGGTTTCGACAATATAATCTAGCCGGCTTACATGCACGAAAGAGCGCCCGAGGGTGCGGGGCATCTGCTTATTGACTTCGGCAATGACGACGCGAGCCTTTTTGCGAGCGGCAATGGAACAGTCGACTGAAACGCCATAGCTGCAATAGCCATGAGCGTCGGGCGGCGAGACCTGCAACAAGCAAACATCGATTGGCACTGTGCCCGACTCAAATAGGCGCGGAATTTCGCTGAGAAAGATAGGCATATACTCTGCCCGCCCTTCATTTACAGCTTCTCTAATATTGCGCCCAATAAAAAGCGCTTTCACCTTGAAGCTGTCTTGATACTCTTCTTTGGCATACTCGGCCTTGCCCAAGGTGAGTATATGCAAGAAGGTGACATCACGCAGTTCTGGCGCTCTTTTGACGAGAGCATCTATGACACATTCTGGGGCAGCAGCGTTAGACTGCACATAGATAGTGTCGCCGCTTGATACGGCACGCACAGCTTCTTCGGCACTGCACCGGCGGCTCTCATAAGTACTGCGCCAGTTGCATTTCTCTCTTGTGCCTTGCATAACTACCTCTTCGCAACCCTGATGCTCACAGCGTGAGTTGCGCAAGTATTACATGGGTCGTAAGCTCTGACTAGGGTCTCTAGGTCAGCTTGCAACAAAGCTTGCCTGGCCCCATCCTCAACCTCGGCTATGCGAGCCTCAACAGTATTTCTAATATCAGATTCGATGCGCTGGGTGTTCTGCGCCGATGGAGTAATTAGGTCGGCAGCCCGCACAACACCTTTCTCATCAAGATCGTAATAGTGATAAAGAGTCCCTCTCGGGCATTCCACCGCCCCCACCGCGGCACCAGGCAACTTATCCAAAAGCCGGTCTATGTTGGTTTCATTCTCATTTCTAGCTTCACCTGGGCTCGCCTTTTCATCTTCCTCAATCTGCAATAAAGTCTCGCAAATTGCCTGTGCCCGATAAACTGCCTCAACAAGCTCAATTGACTGAGCCAAATTATTGAGCATAGTGTTGCATGAACCTTTGGCTAGCTCACTAGAAAGAAAGAGTTGACGGGCTTCTCTGCCTAGCTTTTCGCTATGAAAACGCAGCCGCGCTATGGCACCCACCATAAAGGGCTGAGCGGCATTGCCGCTCTTTTTGGCATGACTGTAAGCAACCGGATACTCGCCTAAGTAATCTCGATACTCTTCAATAGAGCGCAGCCATGACTTTGAAGACTTAACTCTGATGCCGAAATAGCCATAGGTTGGTGAATCATAATCAAGTGCCAGATACTCAGGCTCAAAAGAAGGTATGGCGGGCAGCTTCAGGTCTAGGAAAACCTGTGCCAAATAGAGGGCTTTCTCGCGAGCCTCTTTCAGCCTGTGCGCCATTACATTTAGAGCTTCACCGGAGGGATGAGAAGAAAGCTTGAAGACATGCAGATTGACCGGATGGAAAGACCGCCCGCCCACCATATATTGCACATCGTTGCCGAGGGTACGCAAAAAAGTCCAGAGAGCAAACTCTTCTTTATGCTTGTCGGCAAAAGAAATCAAGTCTTCTACACCTAAAAAGTCGGGCAAGACCAGAGCACAAAGATGCGTAGCATGTGATTCGATGATCATGCCTAAATGCATCAGCTCGCGCAATAAAGTCGTTTTTTCATCAGCTTTATAGCCGAGTAAATTTTCTATGGCAAAAATGGAAGCGAGCACATGCCCGGTGGAACAAATGGCACAGATACGAGAGGTCAGATGAGCCATCTCGTCATATTTGTGACCAACCACTATTTTTTCGAAATAGCGGGTGCCTTCAAAGACATCAAGCTTGACGTTCTCGACCTTGCCGTCCAAAATATCGACTGTTACAGCCGAGTGCCCTTCTACTCTTGTCACTTCCGGTATAACAATCGTGCTTTTCTTTATTTCTGCCATTTTTCCCCCATTGGTATCACAGCACCAAATGCGGTGAGGCGACCAAGCACCTCTTCCATTTCATAACCTTTCTCTTTCAAGATTGTTGTCATAGCGCCAATTTGAGGCTCTTCGCATGGTCCAAAACAGCCATAGCAAGCCGCCCCCATGCTCGGGCAAAGGGCGCCGCAACCAGCGGCGGTGACCGGGCCAAGGCAGGGCAAATTGTCCTCGATCAAGACACAGGGATTTTCGCGTAGCTTGCATTCTAGACAAACCGGCTTTGAGACAATGTAAGGCAAGTGGTCGCGCAATAGACTGGCAGTGACCGCCAAAAACTGACTGGCATTGATGGGGCAGCCGGAAAGTTTTACGTCTACGGCAACATGACTATCTAGCGGAGCAGCATCCATAGCCTCGGCGGCAATACTAGAGGCGGCACTACCGTAAACAGCCTCAATCATCTCAGCTGCTTTGCACTTGCAAAGCGCGCCCTTTTGCACACAACCCCAAACAGCGCAGTTGCCCACCGCCACCAACCATCTGGTATTGGCTCTAATGCGCTTGAGCTTTTCCAGATCGTGCTTTTGGCTGACACTACCCTCGACAAAGGTAATGTCGACTGCACCACCTTCATTTTTGCTTTGCGCAAAAGGAAAGCGCACAACACGCACAAAAGGAAGAAGCTTATCGAGATTCTCCAGTATAACCAAGAGTTCTCCGGCGCAACCGGTAAGTCCTTCCACCGCGATGGTCGGCAAATGATTGGTGCCGCTACCGGCTGCAGCGCTCATTCCAGACCTCCTTGCAAAGAAGCGGCATCGCACTCTATTGCTTCGGGTACATGCTTAATTTCGGGCAAGGCAAAAACAGGTCCTGCCTTGCAATTGAATTTACCGCCGATAAAGCAATGTCCGCACTTACCGATGCCGCACTTCATGTGGCGCTCCAGAGATAGATGAATGTTTGCTTCGTCGACATTTCTTTCTTTCAAAACATCGATGACATACTTGTACATAACAGGCGGTCCGCAGACAGCCACACAACTATCACTGCTTATCTCAGCCTGGCGCAAGAGGTCGGTGACCCGACCAAGTTGCATGGCTATTGGCGGCAAAGCTGGACCTACTACTTCTTCGGCGGCGATAAAGATATCGATATCGCGACGACGCAGCAAAAACTTAAACTCTTGGCGAAAGAGAATATCATTGGTATGACGCATACCATATATAAGTACCAATCTGCCAAATTCTTCGCGGTGATCAAGGGCATACTGCCAGACCGATCTAATTGGCGCCACGCCAAGACCACCAGCCACCATAACCAGATCTCGCCCCTTAAAGGCTTCCATCGGAAAACCCTGACCATAGGGTCCGCGCAGACCGACGCTGTCACCTTCACTCATGTTGAAGAGGGCGCTGGTTACTCTACCGGCACGTCGCACCATCAGCTGAATCGACTCTGATACTCGCCCTGAACAAACCGATATCGGACACTCGCCAACACCAGGCACCCACAACTCAACAAACTGACCAGGGCGACAGCCGCTCAGGCTGCCTGTTCTTTCTGTAAAATCAAAAAGATAGTTGTCTTGCGCCATGGGCACAATCGAGCGAATCGTGCCCTTAACCGATAGATAAGGTGTTTTTCCTGGAATCATTTAGGCTGCCCCTCATCTTTTTCTTGGCGTGCCACCTGCAAAATATTCACAACCTTGACGATATCGTCTATGCCGGAAGGGCATGAGACTGTGCATCGGCCGCAACCGACACAGGTCTTGAAGCCATAGGCATCGTCAAAGCCGTGCAATTTATGTCTATACCAAAACTTGAGACGGTCAACCGGCCCTGGTCTAAAGTTATAGTCACCGGCTACTTTGGCAAAGCCGACAAACTGGCAACTATCCCATTCGCGCCGACGCTCTGCATCGCCCGAACCATCTTGTTTAGATGAAAGGGCCGCCACATCAACTAAATCAAAACAATAACAAGTGGGACATACAGGTGTGCAATTGCCGCAGCTCAGGCAGCGGTCGCCCAATTCTTCCCAAACAGGATTTTCCCATTCAAGGTCCATAGTGCTGCGCAAATTATCGACCTTAAAGCCTGTTTCAAAGGCTTCACTGCGATCTAGCCAAAAGCGCTTATAGCGGTCTTTATGCGCTTCCCTAGCTCTTTCCAGCACCTTATCTGCAAAGGCATCGGCAAGCAATTTCTGCCCCTGACTGCTCTTACCCTCGATGAAATAACCATCTTCAATATCAGTAAGAAAAACGTCATAGCCCTTTTCAGGACAGTCGGTCCCCATAGACTGACAAAAGCAATGCTTATCAGGCATGCATGAAAGCCCAATGATCATACTAGTGCGACGCTTTCTAAGATAATGCGTATCACCGGGAGAATCTTCAAAGATTGTATCCATTATGCCAAGCCCGGCCAGGTCACAGGGATGAACGCCAAAGATCACCTTAAAGACCGGCTCTTCGATACACTCTTTTATTTCGCCGTCTTCAAACTTCACCAGAGTCTCGCTCTGCGGATAAAAGAACTTCTTGGGCGGCAAAATTGTGCGCAGGGCTTCAAAGGCAATCTCAGAAGCTTTCTCAACAGCCTTAAATGAATAAGACTGTTTAGATACTTTGACCGGCGCAAAAACTTGACCAAGACTCTTCAAAGCATTGAGGAAGTCGGGAAAGCGCTCTTTCGGCAGAAAGTAAGTAGGGCTTAGCATCACTTCGACAAGCCTGCAACAGGGCCACGCTTACCAGCTTTCTTGCCGGTTTGGCCAGCTTGACTAGAAGCTTGACTGGCTAATTGATCAGGCTCTTTCAATCTAACTATCTGCACAGAACAAGAAGCTTCTCTTGCCACCGCCTGTGGTACTCGACCCAATAAGCGATTGGGGGCGCTGCCATGTCCACCGACAACTATTTTGTCAGCCATAAACTTGGCGGCAGCGGCAATAATTTCATCTCCAGGCTTACCTTCTAAAAGCTCAGTATGCGCGGTGCAATAAGGTATACCAGCCTCAAGCTTCTGGCGGAAATTTTGCAAAATCTGCCCGGCACTGCTTAACCTAGTCTGAAAGACTTCCAGGGCGATGCTCTTCCATTCAGGAGACATCGACTCACCGGCGCTATTCTGCCACTGAAAGGGCTCTACAACAGTAAGCACCTTAAACGACGTGTCTTTTGGCCAATGGCTACTGAGCACATTCTCCAATATCTGATCTGCGAAGGGCGACTGGTCTATGGCGATTAATACTTTCACTTTCGCGCTCCTTATTTAGTTTCATGCTGCTTGGTTTTGACAATTTCGACAGAGCAAGGGGCATGGGTGGCCACTTTCTCGGCAACACTGCCCAGAATAAATTTTTGCAAGCCTTTGCGACCATGAGAACCCATGACAATCAAGTCGGCGTTCCAACTTTCAGCTTCATCAACAATACTCTCGGCGATAGAGCCCTCAGCCACACGGGTCTCAGCATCTATGCCCAACTTCTCTTTGATCTTGCCCGCCACACCTATGACAAGTTTGCTTAGATAGTTTTTGAATTCCAGCCTCGCTTCGTTCAACTGCTCTACATAAGCAGACGATGTCGGTACAGCATATTCGTAATAGATGGGTTCATTAACGCTCAAGACCATAAACTCGGTGCCCTTAGCCCACAGTCTTTCTAACAGAGCGTCAACAGCATGGCTAGAACATTCAGAACCATCTACAGCAACCAGAACTTTCATATCTCCGTCCTTCTATCGAGAGTGGGGCGTCCAAACTATCGGCCCTTCCAATTTTCACCCTCCAGCCATTATTTCGTATCGGCCAAAAGTATTACCCTCAAGGTCTAATCTGAAATAATATCTTTCGGTTAGTCAAAGAGTTAGTGGAGTAGGTTATTTGTCATTCGCCGAAAATCTGAAGACAATGCTACAGCCAGTGCAAGCGGTTAGGGCATTAGCCTGGCAGCATCTACTGACAGCCGCTCTTGCTATTTCATTGCTTGTCTCAGCTGCAAAAGCAGGGGCGGCCGACATCAATGCCGACTATGCCGCCTTTATGGAAAAGCTCCAGAAGCGAATTAAGCGCAATTGGGCGCCTCCCACCGCAGGCTCAACCGGAAGGGTGAGAGCCCTATTTACAGTAAGAAAAGACGGCACAGTAAGAGCCATGCGCATCATCCAATCGGGCGGGGCTGAGGCGGACGCGGCCGCTTTGAAAGCGATTCAAGATTGCGGCGATTTCGACGCTCTGCCTGAGGGCGCCCCGGCCACTGTCGACATAGAGTTCACCTTTGACTATAAGTATTACGGAGCCATCAAGCCCGAAGAAATAATTGCCAAGCTGTGGGAAGGGTCGGTCTCGTGCCAAGCGGAGAGACTGAAAGAAGACCTGAAAGAAAGAGAAAGAAATGAGAAAGGTAGGCAGAGCGGCCAGAGCAAGATTAAGGGGTACTAATCCGGCTTTTGACATCCCTGTTCAATTATGCAATAATGGCGTTCTTGCGATTCAATATGGATTTAGTTTTTTAGAGCTGTGATTAGTTTTTCCGAGCTTGGTCTGTCCAAGCCAGTCGTTGCCGCGTTAAGCGAATTAGGATATGAGTATCCGACCGAGATTCAGGCTGGTACTGCCCAGTACATCCTTAGCGGTCTAGATGTTATGGCCTCAGCCCAAACGGGCTCGGGGAAGACAGGCGCCTTCGCCCTGCCTGTCATCGAGTGTTTAGACGAACCCGATGAACAACCCCGTTGTCTGGTTCTTACACCGACAAGAGAATTGGCCCTGCAGGTAGAAGAAGAATTTCGCAAATTTTGCAAATACAAGAAATTGAAGACCGCCACTGTCTATGGTGGCACTGCCTTTGCCAAGCAAATCGCCGCCCTGAAAAAGCCGGTCGATGTAATCGTAGCCACACCTGGACGTCTGCTAGACTGCGTCGAACACAAATATGTCAATCTCTCGAAGGTAGAGATTTTGATATTGGATGAAGCCGATAGACTGCTTGACCTTGGCTTTATGCCGCAGTTGCGCAAGATCATCTCAAAATTGCCTAAAGATAGGCAAACCTTGATGTTCTCGGCCACCCTTGAAGGCAAGGTTGCAGCAATCGCCTCTGACTATATGCAAAACCCTGTCACGGTGCGAGTGAACACCGAAAGACTAGATGTCGAATCTATCGATCAACGCTTTGTGCACGTCAAAGAATACGACAAAGACGAGAAGTTGATTGAACTTTTGAGTGCCATTCAAAGCGATAAAGATATTGAGATAGCTAAATCAGCCGCCGCCAAAGAAGCGAAAAGCAAGAAAGCCTCTAAAGATGACGAACCTGACGAGGTCGAACTGAGAACCGATTCGGTGCTCATCTTTACTGGCACCAAGCGCAAAGCCAGCTGGGTGAAAGACAGGCTGCGCGACGCCGGCATCAAAGCAGAAGAGATTCATTCGGACATAAGCCAAGCCAAACGCGAAAGCACCCTGAAGCGCTACCGCGCCGGTTCTTTCAATGTGCTAGTGGCCACCGACGTAGCAGCGCGCGGTCTGGACATTCCTTTTATAGGTCATGTTTTCAACTATGACCTGCCCGAACTGGCCGAAGATTATATTCACCGCATCGGAAGAACAGGCCGAGCCGGGCGCTCAGGCGTGGCAACAACTTTCGTCTCAGACGAACAGAAGCATCTTCTCGCTTCTATTGAAAATATAATCGGCATCAAGAAAGAAAAGCCCAAGCTCAGCATGGCTAAGCAAGCGGCTCTCAAGCGCTTTCATTCAAGACGTCGTTAGGTCAGAGAGTGCGTCGAGACAAGCGATCGCACAGGCTAAGAGTTAACAGATTGAAAAGAGAAAACAGTGCGATTAATAGCTGAAGCTTTGAGAAATCTGCAGATGTACGCCTGAAAAAATGGCAAAATAAATATGGTGCCAATTTGAATCGCAACGCTAGTTAGTTGTTCCGTAAAAAATAGTTTTTCTAAATGCAAAGTGCGCATTGACGACGCATTTGTCCGCGGATTTGGAAGTAACAAAGTTCACCCTGGCGAATGTCTGGCACCGCACGGATGGTCCAGCGAAAAAAAGTAGCCGCGCCCCAGATGTATCCTAATATCCAACCAATGCCCTGGCCAGCGAAATATTGAAAGGATGAAAAAATGAAATCACCAAATCTGCGCCGCCGATGTGCACTGATGCTTCTTGGAACTTCATGCCATGTGATTCTTGCTACCCCATTGAACGCCCAGCCAGCTCAGGACTTGCCAGACAAAAAACTCGACAAAAAGATAGAGACTAGGGTCTTCTATGGACCAGGGCTACTCGCCAGCAGCAAAGAAATAATATTGACGGCAGACTCGACCCTAAAGGAATCAAATAGAAACTTTCAGGTGGCAGAGGGCGACGAGTCTTTTGATGATGTAAAGAATTGGATAGCGAAAAATGTACTATATCCTCTCAATGAGCAAGTGCGCCACTTTGATGAATCTACGCACTACTCTCTATTCCTGTTCTCAGAGAGAAACAAAGGAATTAACGGACTCTCGATAAGTGTTCCATTGGGAGAAGGTATCCTTGGATCCAGATTCTCAGAGAAATTAGAAGAGCTACGCGATTTAATGAGCACGAAGAAGTGACCTGTCCCAAGAAAAGTTGACACCTAGATTTGTTTGAAGCCACCATATATGATGACATACCATTCTGGTAGACTGCACTAGGCGAGTCGGACAGAGAATCCCTATCGTGCTACAGTAGCTCGATGGCGTTCTTTAGCATTCGTTCAGACTCTCCAAGCTTGCCGAATTCAAGAAAGACAGGTCCATGTTGACTGCGTTGATAGCCTAAATCGATAGAGAATTTACCAGAATCAAGCTGAGGTTGCGCGAGAGCTTGCGCCTTTGAAAAGTAGTAAGATTTCCTCACGGTCTGCATCACTGGTGCCGACTTCATCAGCTCCGCTCAGAGCGCCTGACAAAGCCTTAACGGCTAGGGCAATTTTGTCACTAACGCTTCATGATGCAGATTTACAGCCACCTGCTCTATCAAATCCCGCATAGCAAGCACTTGCAGCCATTCCGGTGGAATAGCCTCAATGCCATAGAAAGCACCAGCCAATTGTCCATAGACAGCGGCAGTAGTGTCGGCATCATCACCCAAGTTTACTGCCAACAAACAACCATCTCTAAAATTATCGCTGCGATAGAAAGCCCAGAGAGCCGCTTCCAAAGACTCTACTACATAGCCTGAGCCACGAATTTGCGGCGGTTGTTTGGTTTTGAAAGATCCGGCCGCCACGGCAGCGACCTCATCACAAAGCGGAATCTTCTCAACCTCAAGACAACTTTCGACAGGGCTGTAATGCGCTGACAAAAGCTCATCTTTTGCAGCTCCTTGCAAGGCACCGACGATGAGACCGCCCAAATAGCGGCAAGCATGCAGACAGACAAGTGCCCCATGGGTGGTGCGTGAGCTATCCTCGGAAAGTTCAATTGCTATCTCTGGATTGCGAAAAAAGAAAAGTGGCACTGGCGCCAATCTCATGATTGCCCCGTTTCCTGCTGTTCTTTCGTTGAGCGTCCCGCAATAAGGCTGACCTGTCTCGATAAACTTATCGAGTGCAGCCTGCGTGGTGCGTCCGATATCAAAACAGCGCCCAATACTGCTTAAATGCCCTTCCTTATACCATCTAACATAGCGCTGCATCTGATCTAAGGCATCAAAACCACGACATTCAAGCAGACTCTCGGCTAAACAAAGAGCCATCGATGTATCATCAGTCCATTGCCCGGGCTCAAGACCGGCCGGACCACCGCCGATCATTTCATGCACCGGGGCGAAGGTACCCGGCAGGGAGAATTCGACACTGGCGCCAAGGGCATCGCCGCACGCAAGGCCAAACAAACTACCGACAAATCTGTCTTTTAGTGAAACCAAGTTTTGCTCTCTAGTATTTATCAAATCCAGAATAGCACGTAACTGTTTTCACCCTAAAGCAAATCATTCGTCATTAATCTGACTCTGTAACTGCTCAATAACCTCGGATATCAGCCGAGAAAAAAGACCTGAAAATGACGTTGGCCTAACAATCTTGTTGGTCTTTAGCAATGGATTGAAATCCGCTTGGAAGTCGCCAAAGCAATCTTGATCCATAAAAATGGTTCCGAAATTTCCTTCTTTGTCAAAAAACAAATATTCATGACAGTTATCGTCAATATAGCGAACACCAAAGGCAAAGAAATTTTGGTCTATATGCTCGATGTGTTGAGGCTTATAAAACTCTTCAAACTCTGGGCGACCGCCCCAACAGTAATCAATAAAATTGACTAGACCGGGCTTGGCTATTTGCTCTTCATCCCAGTGTTCAAGTATAGCCAGCTTAGACTCAAAAGTACCAATACCAAAAACACCATAGTTAAGAGCGAAATCCCGCAATTGATCGGGCAGCCTGCAGCCGTTTCTAGTCTCGTGCATGACTAGCTGCTGCTCGCTCAAAAGCTTTCTGTCTTGCATGCCAAAATATTCAGCATAGTCTGGCTTTATCTGCTCGTAATACTCAAGAGCCGCTCTATACCTTGCAACAGCCTCTTCGAGCGTCTCATCTGGTGGGGCAAGCTTCAACTTGGCTTCAGGGTCAGAAGCAAAATGCGCCTCAAAATCGGCGGACCGACAAACTTCAGCCAGCTTGGCATTATTGGTCAAAGCCTCGTGCTCTCTCTTTTTCATTTTGGTTAAGAGGTCAAATAGCTGAGCCCGATACGGGTCAGCATCAAAAGATTGAGCGGTGCCGGTTAATTCGATCAGGCGCAAAAGTACAATGGCATGGGTCTCAAAAAACGGTTGCAGCTCACTTTGATCATCAATTGGCGAGGTAATGGAAAAACAAGCATTAATATGATCAAGAGCTATTTTGCATTCTTCTAGACTGACTGCCCTTTCGCAGAGAGTCCAGGCTAAAGTATTATGGGCCGCCCTAAGCGTCGCTCGCACATGCGAGTCTTCACTCAAATAAGGAAATAGGGTGGTATTTCTGAGCTTATCTATGGCGGCGCGACAGGTATCTAGAGCTTGCTCTATCTGCCCGAGCTCATATTGGGCGTATCTTCTTGAATCATAGATCCATGCCCATGAAGAGCCAGCATCGCGACCAGCTAGACCCCCATCTAGACCACCGTTCAAAAGACTCTCAGCTTTACTGAGAGTCTCTAAAGCATCTTTGTAGCGCTTCTGCGAAATTTGCTTTTGCGCCTTAACTAGATGCTTATCAAAATCTTTGGCTTTATTTCTAAAAAATAGCGACATTGAAAAATCCCGGTCTGCCAGTCTCTGGTTAATAATCTTTGCTTAGCAATCTGTACTTTTAATACTTTGCTTTCAATACTTTGCTCTCAACACTGTGCATGTCTTACTGCCAATGCACTTAAATTAGCCGGGCAATGACAAAATCTGTTTATACCTAATGCCAGGAAAGACAATTGCAGCAAGACGCTCATCAATTGAAAAAGTCTGTTTCATGACATCAAACAATAGGTCTCGATAATCAATCAAGACCGATAAACCGGTGGGGGCAAGAGTCAAAGAGGGATCTTCCTTCAAACCAGGATAAGCTCCAATCACCCGACCGCCCTTTATGGCGCCACCACATATAATGGCGGCAAAACCCCGGCCATGATCTGTGCCCAAGGAAGAATTTTGGTAGACACGTCGTCCGAATTCGGTAAGCACCACTGTGGTGACTTGCTTGCGCAGAGGACCCAAATCGTCTTGAAAAGCGCGCAAAGAGTTGCCTAAGTCTCTAATAAAGCCGGCTTGCAGCCCTTCCTCATTGCCTTGAACAAAATGAGTATCCCAACCGTCACTATCTATACAAGCTACTTTTAGACCCACCCTCGCCTTGATCAAGCCGCAAAGGTCACGCAAACCCCGACCAAGTTCGCTATCTGGATACTGCCAATTCGCTCCCTTCAGCTTTCTCAGATTATCTTGCTGCTGCCTGAGCCCAAGCGCCTTAATGCGCTCAAGCATCTGCAAGGTGGAAGTAGCGGCACCGGCAAGTTCTTTATTGCTACAGGCACCATAGAGCTTAGCAAGAGTAGCCGACACCGCGGCTGTCTCTGCAGTGGGCGCTTCCAAAACCACCTCGTCTATGCCGCTTAAAGCCGCTATGGAAGGAGCGCCGCGCAGAGACTCAGCGACATTGGTGCCCATCGAAACAGCGCTAAGGGGACCAAGCGGACCACTACTTAAGGCAAGCAGTCGACCAAGATAGCCGCCGCTCACAGGCTCTACATGACCGCCCTTAAAAGTACTGCCGTGTTCCATCTGATCTTGGGCTTCAAAATGCGAGCCCGATAAATTATCAGTACCGACTGCCTGCACAAAGCTCAGCTCGCCGCTTTCATATAAAGGCAAAAGAGGCGCCAGCTGTGGGTGCAGACCATAGGCAAAGGCACCGGGGGCGCTAGCAGGCAAGGGTAAAGACTTGCCAATGGCAATAGTGGGACGAAAGCGATGGTAATCATCATCAAAGGACGGCACCAGCATATTGAGGGTATCGGCACCGCCGCGCAAAAATATCACAACCAGACAGTGCTCACTGGCGGCAAAGTCGACAGTCAAAGCGGCAGCGGCGCGACCACCGGGGCGAGTCTGTTGCCCCCCAGACTCAGATAAAGGCTGAGATTGAGCTTGCTGCTTGCCTTTATCTGCTGTATCTTTTGTATTTTTTGCAATTTTTGCATCTTTTGAATTCTTTGTATTTTCAGGCATAAGAAAACACCTCAATGCATCTGAAAAGCCGGAGAGCAGAGTATCATCGCCAAAAGCTCCTGCTCTTTCAATTTACTTTCTGAAAATGCCTGCCGCTCGCCCTCGTCGGGTAAGCGACCCACCAAATATGGAAAAATCTTATTTTGAAATTTTGGCGGAGAATAATCGGCGTTGAGAGCCTCGCCCAAGCGAGGCAAGTCCACGCTCAAAGATTCAATTTTATTGGCACACAAAGCCATGGCAAAGTTCCAGCGCCAAAGCAGGGTGCCCATCCAGGGCTGAGATTCCATCGGGTAGCCGTCTGGGGTGGGATACTGGAAAACAGGTTGCCCCATGCGCTCGAGATAGCGTACCAAGGGAGCACCGGCATTGGTATCACCGGCAAGAGCCCTAATTGAACTGACCATAAAGCGAAAAGGTCTCTTAAACTTAGTGGCACGAGAAAGTGAACTCTTAAATTGGTCCGAGGCTAGAGCCTGCCTCAGCATTGGTTTGATTTCACCCTTTGTCTCTTTAAAAGTATCAGCCAATTCCTTGACCAACTGAGGGTCTGGATTGTCGCTAACAAAATAACGCGAGAGTTTGTAAGCGACATAATGTGCCGTTGATGGATGCTTCATCAAAATATCAATGACCTGTTCTAGATCGCCTTCCCCGCCGCCGCCTGCAATAACATGCCCGAGTATTTTTTTAGGGCCGTCGTCATGACAGGAACGGTCAAAATAGACTTCGCCGCGGCGATAGCGGTCGTGCAGCTTGAAGCCAGAGAGAGCCCTTGCTACCTCATAGACATCTTGTTGGGTGTAACCACCATAGACGCCCATTGTATGTAACTCTAAGAGTTCTCTAGCATAGTTCTCATTAGGTCTATCGCCGGCTTTGCTGACATGGTTATCTTTGCCGTCTAGATAAATAAGCATAGCCGGTGAGCGAGCCGAACCCAGCACCAGGTCTCTAAAATTACCAAGGGCGTGCTTGCGTATCACATTGTTCTGATCTGCCGGCTTCAGATAAATACAATCGCCTTTATCTATACTGATATTGAAGTGGTCGCTCCAAAATTCCACGAGACACTCTAAGAGTTGCCGTCGGCTGTAAATAGCCTTTAGCATGGTGAAACGTGCCATATCAGAACGCAAGACTTCTTTTTTAAATTCATGCATGTTATGCATATCAAATTCAAGCGACTCAAAGCGCCGCACCCTAACATCGGCAGCTTTATCATCAATAGAATCAGGATGCAGCTGCTCTTCCAAATAGCTGGCGCCCATTGCCTTCAATCTATCTAGATCGCCTGGAAAGGGACCAAAAGAAATTCGACTTAGCGTATGAAAGTCTAAATCTACTTCTCGCCCGCTGCCGACTATGCCACTACTTTTGATACTATCTGGAATACGATGACCGAGGTTCTGCGATATCGAACTGCGCACCAATTCGCAGCCGGTCAAAGACGCGCCGTAAAAGCAAGCAAGTACATAAAGCATGCGGCGGCGACTTATCTCTTCTCTAACAGTCTTGCTGTCGCTCATGCCTTTGCTTTTTTCTTAAAGAGTGTGCGAACAAAAATGCCAAAGCCCATGGTAATTGCCAGTGGCAAGAGAAAGAACCAGCCCACCACAGGCAAAACAAAAGAAAGCACCAAAACAAATGAGCCGGTGAGCATGTCTTTGGCACTTTCTGGCTGCCAGCCGCTATTTCTAAGCCGTCGACCAAGCTCTAAAACCAGACCAGAAAGACCTAGATTAGCCAAAGTGAGACTGATTGAAATCAAAGCGATAACAAACAAACCACCAATAGGCTCGGGCAGTTTCGAGGCTAGTCCGGCAGCAATTGTGATTGTGACAACTATGGGCAAACCAATCAAAAAGGCAAGCCAGCGCTTTTTCGGCGCTATTTCAGCGGCAGCCAAAACCATACCAGGGAAGAGTCCATACAAAAGCAACCAGAAAGCGGGAAAGGTTAGGCAGATACCAAGGACACTAAAGACCACCGCCATCGTATCGGCTAAAAGCATTCGACCTCCCGCCCAATGAAACTCTAGAAACAGGAACTACCTTGTAGAATATGCCTCATCCCAAGAGAAACTATCTAAAACAGGCAATTTATCTAAGTGGACAATTTATCTAAATGAGCATTCTGTTTAAAGTCAAGTTTGCCCTTACGGCAGCCGGTTTTGCCATGACAATAGGTACTCTGGGCTGGCTGGGGGCGATTTCTGCAGCGGACGCCCAAGCAATACTTAACCAAAGACAAGGGCCCAAGCTAACTATTTGGACCTTTGACTATCCGCAAGACTTGACCTTTCTCAAGGACGAAAGCAGCACACAGATAGCCTATCTAGCCGGACACGCCAGAATAGTTGAGGGGCGCGTCTATTTCAGGCGCAACAAGAAAACGCTAAAGATACCGACCCAGATGAGCAAGTTTCCAGTAATTAGAGTTGAGACTGCAGGCAAGATAAAAAACGAAGCTATTGATCCACTGGTAAAAGTTTTTCTAGATGAAGTGAAAAGAAGCGGCGCCAAGAAACTGCAAGTAGATTTTGACGCCAGAGAAGATGAACGGCAATTTTATGCAAGTTTCTTACAAAAACTCAAAGAAAATCTCACAGTGGCTTCTCTGGCAGATGTCAAAATTAGTATTACTGCGCTAGCCAGCTGGAGTCTCGAACCTGATTTTCTGCCCTCTGTCGTGGACGAGAGGGTACTAATGCTCTTTAGTATGGGCAAGGATGAGGATAAAGTGCTTGCCGCCCTCTCAAACAAGATAGCGGGGCAGAGTGGCGGCGATGCTCTCTGTTTGGGTATAGGCACATTTGAAGGGGCAGTCAATGAAAAGATTGGTCGGCTCTTCCCTAAATGTCGCAACTGGTATGTATTTAATGCACATAGCTGGTCGGAAGCAAGCTATGCCCGAGCCAAGAAATTAGTCAAAACACTAAGCAGGTAAAAATGAAGCGCAACAAAAAACTAGTCACCGCCCTGCTCATGGCGGCGGTCTTGCAAACCTCCTTGCAAGCGATAGTGCCAAGTCAAGCCTGTGCTCCAGAATTTCCCTATGCAGTTTTCTATAATGTTAACCACCCCGACCTACCACTGGAAAGCTTTGCCAGAGGTAATCTAGGCATCTTGCAACGCAGCTATGCCAAGTCTTATTTGATTGTCGCCTATCGCTATCTTGAGGGTAAACCCCTAAGCGACACCGAAACCGCAAGCATCATGCGCCTCTGGAAAAATCGCCTGAAAGAACTAAACGGCGAAGGCACATATTTTTGGAACCAAGCAGACAACTTTCTTGCCCTGAGAGAAAAGGTGTTAGGGCCAGGCGACAAAACCAGCAAAAAAGACAATGCACCCGCTTTCTACTCAAACGAGAACTTGACCGGCGCCTCACTTGCTTTTGCCACGCAAAACCTAAGCGATATTTTGAAGAGAACAGCAGCAGGGGGCAAAGCCGGCACATCTAGCGAAGCCAAACAATGGCTGAAAAATCAAGAAATTGTTTTCAAAACTGCAGCCGGAGAAAGCGCCGGCAATTTAGTGGCTCCACCGGCTACAGCATCGTCTGATGCCAAGAACGACTTCCTTTATCAAAAGGCGGCGCTGGCTTTCTATCAGAAAAAATATAGCGAAGCCGAGAAGCTTTTTGCCGCTCTCATTGCAGACGACGGTAAAGGCTCTGCCGAAAACAAATATGGCAAACTTGCACTATATATGATGGCACGATGCCAATATCAGGCCGTGCAAGAAGGTCAAGTAGAAGAGGCAGAAGCAATTGAAAAGATTGAGGCACTGCTAAAGAAAGTCGAGAAAAATCGTTTTGAAGAACGGCAAGAGATGCTAGATCTTTTGCAGCCTTTGGTTTATGACAAAGATGGACTAAAGCGTCGCGACATCGTTAAGGCAACCGCTCAGTCGATAACAGCCGCCGATGCTGAAAATTTCGGCACAAAAGTGGGCGACCTCACCTATAGCCTAGATGAAATGTCGGACGACGGTGAAAGCCAGTCTGAACCAGAACCGTACAACGAGAAGGAAACTGACGAAGAGCGAGCCCGGAAAGAGAAACTGCGCCTAGAGAAAGCTTACAAGCAGAAAAGAGAACTAGCTGAATTGACCGAACTAAGCGATTGGCTAGAGACAATACAGCAAAGGCTAGATGCTTACAGCTATGATAGCGTCACCGAAAAAGCATTCAAGAAAACAGTCGAAACCCAAAAGAGTGCCTATGCTCTGAGCAAATTCAAAGACAAGAAAACCCTACCCTGGCTTGTGGCGGCAGTCTTGACAGGCAATTTAGACAAGTCTGAGGTGCTTGAGGCGGCAAAGCAAGTAAGCAAAGAAAGCCCAGCCTACAAAACTATTTCTTTCTATTTGGTGGACCATTACATAAAGACCGCTCAAAAAGAAAAGGCGCTTGAGAGACTGGCAACGGTTTCAGGCAACAACCTCGAAAGTACCGAGAATTTATTCAAAGCGCAGAGAATAGCGCTTGCAGACGACATCAAAGATTATCTCAAGGCCGCGGCTATGAAACCAGCCGAAACCAATACCTATACGACCTATGTCTCGCCTGACTGGAAGAAGCGTCTAAATAGCAAAGGCGAAAGTAACAAAGAAAGTGCCTCTATCGACGAGAGAGTGGCAGAGATTCTCAATCAAGATCTGCCGCTCAAATACTGGGTTGACTTTATGAAAGGCACAAACGACAGGGGTCTCAAGGCAATTCTCGCCCGCACAATCTTTGTCAGAGCGCAAATATTGAACAATCAAAGCGCCAGAGCAGAAGCTCTCAACCAGCTGGCGGTGAGTGATGCGAAACTATACAACTCTTTAAAGACAGTAGATGACAGCAAAGCCGGACGCTACAACTTTGCAAAAATCTGTCTGCAAAACTTTGGGTTGAGGCCTTATTTAAAAGGCGGCACTGAAAGACATGGCTTGGCTTATGGCGAGTTTGACTATTACAACGACAATTACTGGACCTCTGAAAAAGACAGTCAAGATGAAGAAACTGAGGACTACAAAGCAGACAACTTACAAGAGCAGATGCTCAAATCTTACCTAGCCAAATTGCCGCCGCTCTCTCAAGAGGATAAGCAGCAAGCAGCTAAAGAAGCCAAGATCATAAAAGCTAATCCTGCCGCCGTATTTTTGGGTAATGCCGTATTTGCCCGACTAAAAGAGAATCCTGCTGATGCATCGCTGCCGGAAACGCTCTATCGTTTGGTCAAACAAGCGAAGTGGAGCCAGGGCGGTGCCCTCGCCACTGAGTATTCGAAGAAGGCACACAGCGCTCTACACAAGCAGTTTCCTCAAAATAGCTGGACCAAGAAAGCACCGTATTATTATTAAAGACTCGGCGCCAATCTTCTAAAAAACATGTCACCAGACCGACACAGTTCGGTGCTACTTTCAGCGCACTGATTTTCTTACTAAGCGCGGTGAATAGCATGGACAGACTTGAGAAAGATAAGCCTGCAGAAAATGCAATGGCGTTTGACTTTGCCCCTACAAAAGAAGAACTGGCAGAGTGCAGAGAAATGATGAAGTATGACTTTGGACCGACCAAAGAAATAGAAAAAGCGACAATGTCATATTCAGCAAGCGGCAACAGCAATGGCGTTCAGAGCGAAGAAACACGAATCGACGGACTGAGACTGCCGGACCAATCTAAAGATGATCCGACCAGCTATACTTTCACCTATTCTGAAGATCACCAAGAGCCGAATGTTAAAACCGCCGTCTTTAAACGCAACCAAGACGGGCAGTTAGAGCCGGTTACAGACGAGAACATCAAAGCCAATATCAATGAATTGGCTGGCTTTATGATGAATAGAGAGTCAATGCAAAGGGCACAAAATCTTTGCCGAAATGTTCTGCTCGATGCAGGCGAAAGCCCTGATAAATACTTACCAAAACTAGATGCGGACTTTCTCTCAGAGGACGCTCGCCCTGTGCCGTTTTATGACAATACTATTTATCCGCCAAACTCAGACGCAGACTTAGACTTAGGCGCAGCCGCTGACAAGTCTGTGCCCTATTATGACAATACGGTTTATCCGCCAAACTCAGGCTCAGACGCAGACTTAGACTTAGACTTAGCCAAGACTGTGCCCTACTATGACAATACTATATTGCCGCCGGCGGCACCGCTAGGCAATAAGAAGAGCGGTAGACCGAACTGGTGACCGAAGAGCTAAGCCGTGTTAGCGGGGCATTTTGTTGAGGAAAGGACGGCATACACTTCAGAAACTGTTGATTCAGAGTTTGCGCAGTAAATGGTTCGAGGTCTAATAGATGCATGAATAGACCTCGACTTGCCTTAGCACTGACTGCGGGCATAGCTAGCTTTGTCGCTTCACTTTTGACCGCACCTGAATCTGCGGCCAATTCTACAGCTGTTTCTAAAAATAATCCTGCAGATACTCCAGCAGATATTGCAGCAGCTAAAGTGACGGAGCAAATTGCCACAGATCAGATTGTCTCAGAGCAAGCTATTCAAGCAAATAAAGACCTGGCGAAGAAAGCGCAAAAATCTGCGCAAAGAATGAAGCCCGGAAATATAGAAGTACATGTGCATGTGCCGGCTGCAGTAAAAAAAGGCAATGAGAAAGTGCCACTATTTGTGGTACTGCATGGCGGTCTAACAAACTGGTTAATTGTCAAGCTTGACTCACAGATTTGCAAGCGCGCCGACAAAGACGGCTTTATAGTTGCCTTTCCCCAAGGTACATTCCTTACCTGGAATGCTGGTCAATGCTGCGGTCCAGCAAAGTGGCGGAGAAGCGATGATGTCGCTTCAGTGAATGTCTTAATTGATGAACTTAAGGACAAATACAAGGTAGATCCTAGTCGTGTTTATGTGGTTGGCTCATCGAATGGAGCCATGCTTGCCCAGAAGTTAGCGATGGAAAGTCCTGAAAAAATCGCAGCGTTTGCCTCTGTGTCCGGCTGCCTCTATCAGAGCAAAAAAGAATCGACTGTGCCCATAAGCGCCTTTCTTATGAACGGAGAGAACGATAAGGTGGTGCGCTTTCAAGGAGGCAGAGGGGGACTGCCAATATATCGCTTTGATTCAACCCCGGCAGAAATGGCACTGCAGTATTGGATTGAACGCAATCAATGCCAAGTTAAAGTACAAGAAGACAGATCTGAGTATCTCATGAAAGATTATTGCGGAGAGGCAGATACCGAGGTGCTCTACTATCAGGTAAAGAAAGGGCGGCATACCTGGCCCGGCGGGCTTCACGCCCAAATAGCCGGCTCAAAAGGCGACCGCCTCTTGAACGCCACCGACCTGATATGTGATTTCTGTCTCAGACACAGGCGGAAACAATCACCCTGATAGAGAGTCTTGCTTTATAGTTAGCCTTTAGAGCTGGATTTGCCAGCACTTTCTCTGACTCTCAGATTAAATGAAATCCCTCCGTTACAGCTCCATATTGCTTTCATTTACCTTGCTGCTTGCCCAGCCCGGTGCTTTCTGCCAGGCAGAAAAGACAGTCCAACCAAGCGATAAAGCCGAATTAGCTGAAAGCGCCGTCACTGAGCGTGACTCTAATCTGCCTGCATTGCCCGCTCTGCCCGGCAGCGAAAAGCCGGCACCGCTCAGGGGTCCGCTGCCCAAACCCTCGCCAAATGCCACACTGGAAGAGCTTTACCCTGAAGCCAATTCGAAGGCGCCCTATGATGCCAGTAAGAATGATCCTAACTTGACCGACAAACAAAAGAGCGAAGCTGGACAAGTGCAAATCGCACCGGTGCCGGTATCTGAGCTTTTGCCTATAGGCGGAGGCAAGTTGCCGCCTATCCAACTGGAAGCCTCGTATAACGAACCGATATCGCTTAAAAAAGTCCTCGACCTAACACTTGAAAACAATTTACCGATTCGCATTTCCCAAGCGGGCTTTGAGTCGCAGCGTTATCTTTATTATGGCGCCCTAGGCAGAATCTTGCCCGACCTGATTATGACCTATAGAGGTCAGCGCGTAGATAGCGCCACCGCGCCGCCCAATACCGTTTTCACCACTTCGACAACGGTGCGTTATCCGGTTTTCCAGGGTGGGCGAGTGGTCTACGGCGCCCAGTCTGACCTTTTTCGCAGTCGAGCAGCAAAGAATGCCTATTATGCTTCGGTGAACGATGCCCTCTTGGACGCTTATCGCAGCTATTACAATCTTTTGCTCAATCAAACCCTCTTGCAGATCAGGGTCAAGTCGGTGGAGTTGTCGCGCACCCAGCTCAAGCTAAACGAACAACTGAAAAACGCCGGAGTGGGCACCAACTTTGCCATTTACCAGTCGCGCACCCAACTAGCCCTAGACAAGCAGGCGCTCTTACAACAACAGGTAATCTTCAGACAATCGGCGCTGGCTCTCGCTCGAGTGCTCAACACCAGCATGATAATCAATTTTATACCGCAAGAGACTGTTGTAAGAGAGCTCAAATTAATTGACCCAGACATTAATGTAGAGGCACTGGTCGATGCAACCCTCAAGTTAAGACCTGAGCTGAAACAATTCGACAACCTCAGGCTGGCAGCCAATCGCAATATACAGGTGGCACAGGCGCCGCTTTATCCTTCTTTTCAGTTTTTCACCTCAATCACCGAATCCAAAAGCGGCGGCAGAGGCGGCGCCGGCAGCCTGGCCGGTTCGACCGTGGTCATCCCCACAGGCAGTTCCGGCGCAGGTATAGGCATAAGCGGCGCCGGCAGCCGCTCTTTCTCAGCCGGCTTCGACCTTAACTGGAGCCTTCCTTCTATGGGCGTGCCCGACACCTTCAATACTCTTTCGGCAAGAGCCCTGGCTAGACAGGCGCTCTTGCAATCAAACCAGCAGTATCTGACAGTCATGCAAGAGGTGCGTTCATCTTATTTGAACATGCTCACCGCCAGAGAACAGGTAAAGGTGGCAGCTGAAGCAGTGGTCTCGGCCACAGAGCAGCTTCGCTTGGCCAATCTGAGAGTAGCCTATGGACAGGGCATCAACCTGGAACTTATTCAAGCCCAACAAGCCTATGTCACCGCCCTGACTAACCATGTGCAGGCAGTTATCGCCTACAATATAAGCCAGGCACAGCTCTTACGAGACAGCGGTCAAATTTCGGTAGAGACCCTGACCAAAGAGATAAAACAGCCGATAAGTATGAAGCCGTGAGGACAAGGACTAATAGACCGAAGAGAAATTGAGCCAAAGACTTGAAAGAGAAAGACTAAAGACCGAAGAAATCAGAACTAAAGACTTGAAAGAAGAGAAAGAAGAGAAAGAAAGAAAAGGAAGAAAGATCTCAAAATAACCCCGAAAAATCAAACTAATTTGTACGCCCCTAGAATAATTAGATATGCTTACTGATATGACCAGCACCCAAAACGAAACCAGCAAACTGAGCAATCCCAGGAACAAGAAGAACTGGGTCAAGAAAAGCTTGGTCGGGGCACTTCTGCTTAGCATCGCTGGTGGTGGCTATTATTTCTTTGAGCAAAACAAAGCTGGTCACGAGAAAGAAGAAATCAGCAAAAATCTCATTTCTGTAAAACGCGGTCGCGCCAAGATTTATGTTCTGGCGACTGGACTAATCAAGCCCATACAGGAAGTAAAAATCAGCCCCAAACAAACAGGCTTATTAAAGACCCTTCTAGTTAAGCAGGGCGACCGAGTAAAAGAAGGTCAGCTGATAGCAGTCATGGACGACAGTAATTTGTTGGGTGACGCGGCGGCAGCAAGAGGGGCTTACCTAGCCGCTCTCGATAATGTAAGCAAGCTTGAAAGCGGTAATCGCCCGCAAGAAGTCGCCCAGGCGCGCTATCAAGAATTGAAAGCTAAGAACGCCGCCCGCCAAGCCAAGGAAAACATACAGAGACTGGAAGCACAGGTTGAAGCCCTGACCATTCAGCTCAGTCGCAACGAAACCTTTGCCAAAAGACAGACCTATCTGGCGCAGGAAGGAGCAGTTTCCGACCAAGCCGGAATCGATGCCGATACGCAGGCGGAAGTAACCAAATCGCAGCTCAGGGCCGCCAAACAAGAGAAAGAGCAGGCGGAAGCCGCTCTGGCACAGAGCCTTGCCGAAATGAACGCCATCGCCGAGCAGCATGCTTTGATGCGCGCCGGCTATCGCAAAGAAGATATAGAAGCGGCAAGGCACAGCGCCATGCAAGCCAAAGGGCAGTTGATGCGCGTGGAAAGCCTGATCAACGACACGCGCATTAAGGCTCCTTTTGCCGGAGTAATCACGCAAAAATACACCGACGCCGGAGCAATTGTCACACCAACAACTTCGGCAGCTACCACTTCGGCCACATCGAGTTCGATTGTGGCTCTGGCAGGTTCACTAGAAATGGTGGCACAGGTTTCTGAATCAAATCTGCCCAAAATTAAGTTGGGTCAGCCAGTAGAAATAACTGCCACGGCCTATCCTGACAAAATATTCCGCGGCAAGGTTACCCAGATTGCGCCGGCGGCAATAGTGACATCAAACGTCACCACATTTGAAGTGCATGCCGAGCCCCTCGACCAAGACAGTCAACTTTTGGCCGGCATGAATGTCTCGGCGAAATTTATCGTGGGCGAACTAGATGACGCCATCACTGTCCCGACAGTTTGCGTCATTTCCCGGAAGGGACAAAGCGGCGTCTTCATGCCGGATGCCAAAGGCGAACCAGAATTTAAGCCGGTCAAAACTGGACCGACTACAGGCAGAGATATAGTGATTACTGAAGGTTTGAAAGACGGAGACAAAATATTCCAGGGACTAAGTCGCGAGCAACTGGCCAAAGAAGGCTATGGCGGCAGACAGCAGACCGGACAGGGCAGTGGTCCAGGGGCTTCTGCCATGCGCATGGGCGGGGCAGGACGCATGACCAGAGGCTTCGGCAATTGACATTTAGCCATTTACAAGTTTCTAGATAATGAAATCGCTGGAAGATATCTCTGAGTTACTCGCAATAGCCTGGCAAGGTATTCTCAGTAACAGATTGCGTAGTGCTCTAACCGTGCTTGGCATCGTCATTGGTATCGCCTCAGTGATCACGCTTTTGGGAATCGGACAAGGAGCCAAGCTAGAGGCAGAAAAGCAAGTACAGAGCCTTGGCGTCAACTTGATTTATGTCCGACCAGGAGCAGCCAATCTCTCAAGTATTTCACAAGGTCAGGGCTCTGCGGCAACTCTTACCTATGACGATGCCCAAGCAATAAGAGAGACCTGTCCAGCAGTTGAAGATGTGGCGGCCCAGTACAATTCGGGCTTTCAAGCGCAATACGGCGAGCAAAACACCAGCACATCTGTGGTAGCAACAGAACCGTCCTACGTCGATATTCGTAATTTCTATCCAGCCAAGGGACGTTTCTTCAGCAACACCGACATGAAAGAAGCGAGTCGTGTCTGCGTTCTAGGTGAAACTGTCGCCAATAATCTCTTCGGAGCCACAGGCGAAAACCCAATGCGCAAGCAGGTGCTGATCAGGGGCGAGCTCTTCGAAGTTATTGGAGTAATGGAACACAAAGGCGTTACTCAGATGATGGATATGGACGACCAAATTTTCATTCCATTGACCACAGGCTATGCCACCCTGGTCGGACTCAATGCCGTAACCGGCAAACAAGTAAAAAGCATCTTGGTGCGTGCCAAAGAAAACGAAGATTTGCAGGCGCAGTTCCAAATCACCAACTTGCTTAGATTGCGCCACAATATTCAAAATCCAGACAGCGATGATTTCACCTTGCGCACCCAAGCCGACATCATGCAAACCGCACAGTCGATAACCGGTGTCTTCAGCCTTCTGCTCGGTGCCACTGCCGGCATTTCGCTTTTGGTCGGAGGCATCGGCATCATGAATATCATGCTCGTCTCGGTCACCGAGCGAACCAAAGAGATAGGCATACGCAAAGCAATTGGCGCCAAATACTCAGAAATTCTCGCCCAATTTGTCATCGAAGCAGTACTGATGTCCCTAACTGGAGGCATATTAGGTATCGGACTGGGCGTAGCAGGCGCCTCAGCCCTAAGCCAATTCGCCAACTGGAAAACTGACGTGACACCAGCATCGGTTATTCTTTCTTTCTGTGTTTCTCTGGCAATCGGGCTATTTTTCGGCATCTACCCAGCCAGGAAAGCAGCTCGACTCGACCCTATCATAGCCCTGCGCAGCGAGTAGAAATCGAGCGAAGATGACAGAGCCTGAAACAGTAATTAAACTAAGCGAGATTGTCAGAACTTACAATCTTTCTGCCGAACCGGTTTACGCCCTGCGCGGCGTCTCACTCGAAATCAAGCAAGGCGAATACGTCGCTATAATGGGCACATCCGGCTCAGGCAAATCAACTCTCATGAATATAATCGGCTGCTTAGACAAACCAACTTCAGGCACTTACACTTTAGACGGTCAAGACATCACAACCAGAAGCGACGACGAATTGGCAGCCATTCGCAATCGCACAATCGGTTTTGTCTTTCAACAATTCAATTTATTGCATAGTATGACCGCGCTGCAAAATGTCATGCTCCCTCTTGTTTATGCAAAGGTCCCGAAAGTAAATCGCAAGGTCAAAGCAGAACTTGCGCTAAGTGAACTCGGCTTGAGCAGCCGCATGGAACACAAACCAAACGAACTATCCGGCGGACAACAACAGCGCGTAGCCATAGCCCGAGCCATCGTCAATAGTCCGCGCATTCTCTTGGCAGACGAACCAACCGGTGCACTAGACAGCAACACCGCCCGCGAAATAATGGGTCTCTTCAATAGACTGATGGAAGAAGGAATGACTGTCATCATCGTAACCCACGATCCCGAAACAGCATCACATGCCAAACGAGTTATAAAAGTAAAGGACGGTCTCATTCAGGAAGATACATTATGATGGCGAAGCGTAGAGCCAAACGAAAAGACAGCTGCAGCTTCTTCAAAGCCAGTCAAATAGCGATACCGCTATTGGTGCTAGCCTTGTCGTTTTATAGAGCGCTTCCGGCTCATTCGCAAGAAAGAGAAGACCCACTTTCCAGCACTATTCTGGCGCCCGAGAAGAACAAGCTGGACGCCCCCTTAAAAGAGGGAGAGTTACTCGGAGAAGCAATTTCATCCGAGGACGGCAAGTCAATTACCGTATCGTTTCAGAGCTACTCAGAAAGAGCTTTGTTTGTCGACGGTGACAACGCCCGCCTCATTGCTCAGTTTGAAAAGAATCAAACTAAAAGAGTGCGCCAGTCCTCGAAAGCCACACACACTGACGACAACCTGCCCAAGCAGCTAAACGACATCATCTCGGCACCTGCCAAAGTCAATATTCCAGGCGATAGTGCTTTTGTACTGAGCTCAATCGCAACCATCGGCGCAGGACCTCTGTCTTTCGACTTAAACAAGTCAAAAAAATCACCAGCACATCTGTATTACGGTAAAGACCAAGCAAGACGAGAATTGGCCGGACTTATATTCGGAAACCGAATAATCTTTCCAGGAGAAAGAAGTGCTGGAAAGATATTCCTAAAGAGCAAGACCGATAGCGATGCGACACTGAAGCCTAGCATTATTTTTCAAATCAAAAGTTATCCTGATCAAAAGGCAATCGGCACAATCGCCTTACCAATTAAGTAAGACTGCAAGCCAAAATCAGACAATGGTTATGTACGAAAATTTCTATCTAAAAGACTAAAGATCAAGCGAAGATACTCAATCCTAAGACTTCCACTTGATGTTGCAACCAAGACTCGGTTTCTGGTCTTCCATACAAGGATGACCGCTCATAGTTGCTTCAATTGCTTCTTTCAGATCCTTGCCGGTCACCGGTATGTCTAGAGAAGGTCTACTATCATCGAACTGCCCTCTGTAGGTCAGCCTGAGATTCGAGTCAAACAGGAAAAAATCTGGAGTACAGGCTGCATCATAGCTCCTAGCTACTGATTGCTCACCGTCAAAGCAAATCGGAAATTTGTATCCCTGTTCATGGGCAAATTCTTTCAGAGACTGCGGAGAATCCATCGGGTAAGCAACTGCATCGTTACTTGAAATACCAATCACTGCAAGCCCTCGCGGCATATACTCACTCGCGAGTCGTCCAAGTTCCTCTTGTAGGTGCTTAACGAAAGGACAGTGCCTACAAAAAAATATTAGGAGAATGGCTTTCTGACCAATAAAACCACTCATTGAAACTTCAGCGCCGGTAACTACGTCCATGAGGGTGAAGTCTGGAGCTAAAGAACCGATAGCCATTGTCATAGTGGAATATGTTCTTGCCATCGTTGCTTACCTTTTTGAGTGTTCGTGAATTAAACAAAGATAGAAAAGACTATTGTACGCGCTCGGATGCTTGACAACAGGGCTGTGGAATGTTTTTCGAAATGAATCTTTGGGCTGTAGATTGATTCTTCAAAGATCGCAAGAATTTCCCGGGAAATTCTTGCGATCTTCCTAAACAAGATTGAGGAAACGTTTAATCTGAATTTTGGTCAGCCAAATTGAACTTTTTCCGAGCAGATCACGTCTTACATAGTAGGAGCCCATATCACATCCAACCGTAATGGAGAGATGCTAATGCGCAGGAAACAAAAACCTATAAAGGACACAAAGAGTGATACACTCGCCCTCATTTACGTAAAGCGCTACATCGCAAGTGCGCCATACAATTATATTTTCACGACAAGAGAACTACTACAGCTGATCAAGCTCCGCGCCACTCTAGACTCATTTCTAAGCAGACAGGCAAAAGCTGGATATCTAGAGCGGCTTACTTGGGGTGTCTACAGAAAACATGATCCTCGAAACAAACCTGTTCCAGAAGAAAGGCTCGCGGCAATAAAGCGCAAGGCCTTCGCCGGCGATATGGCAACTACAAATCAAACAAGAACCGAACAAGTACAAGAGAAGTCCTTGTTTAGAAGAAAAGCCGGAGTCCTACCGGGGAGACATACTCGCTTTCTCTGCAGAGGCGTAAAGTGTGGATTCAAGGCAGAGCAGATAATCTTCGATGCCCAGCAAGGAATAGGTTATTTGAGAGAAGCTAGGGTCAACTTCAAGGCAGTGGGAAATCGTAAGATTGCGCTAGGTGAAACAGAGGTAGGTAGAGCATTTAGAGAACTCTGGCTTTTGGGAAAGGCGTACGCATCGAAGAAAGTTGTTGAAGGAATCTACCAAAAACTCACCAGAGAACAACGTTTGTTCCTGCCAAATCTAAAGAGGTTTCTGCCTCAATGGATAAGCGACAAGCTACCAGATCTTCCGACCGAGGCTATCATGACTATTCTGGAGATACCAAAACTAAAGAAAAGAAACGAAATCAAGAATTATAGAAAACCAGGACGACGGAGAGTCTACTAATTTGGTGAACCTTGCACAAAGGGCGAAAGAATAGCTGAAAGAATCTTGCAAGCTGGCACCGCTAGCGGCGGTTTTGCTGCGGCAGCCATATCGACCACAGCGCCTGCTAGCCAGGGTAGCTCCAGTCGATTGCCCATGCGCAGGTCATATTCCATAGAAGCTGTGACATCTGGTGAAAGACTATCAAGGTATTGCATGAGGTCCTCGACAATATTCTCTGGCAAAGTGATGCCTCTGGATAGCGCCAAATCTCTTACCTCCGACATAACAGAAAGCAAGAGTTCTCTTGTTTGCTTATTGCTGCGGACCTTGCCGATAGACTGGCGAGTGGCTGCTGTAACAGAGCTCATCGCGACCAAAACAATAAACTTCTGCCAAATATCAGAAGTAATGTTTGCAGATATTATGGCTTCCACACCGGCTCTCTCCAGAGACTGCTTCAAATTCCGACAACGCTCTGATGCCATAGAATCGCGATTATTCAACTCTCCAAAGACAAGCTTTTGGACAACGCCGTTCTGTTGTATGACTCCTGGTTCTAAAATCGTCGCTCCGACATAACTGATTCCGCCTAGAATTCTATCTGCCCCAAAGGCATCAGCTAGCAAGGCGTCCTTAGTGACACCATTCTGAAAGGAAATGACGGTGGTCGAGTTTGAGACAAAAGGACGAATTGCTTCGATTGCGCTAGCCGTGTCCCACAACTTCACGGTTAGAAAGATGAAGTCGTAATCTAAGTCTTCTAGCTTTGCTACAGCCTTTGCCGGGAAAATCCTGGTGTCTCCCAGTTCGGCACTTTGCACAAGCAGACCAGTTTTCTCAATATTCTCTAGATGAGCGCCACGAGCCACGAAGGTTACGTCCTCTCCACTTGCGGCAAGTCGAGCACCAAATACGGCACCAACGCCCCCGGTTCCAAAAATTGCAAATTTCATCGCCAACTCCGTTCCTATTGTGCGACAGGCGCCACTATTGGCGGATGCTCTTGTATGTATTGAACGATTTCGTCAACATCATCAGATATTGTAAGGACCTTATCATAAAGCTTGTTAGCCGATAGCTGTTTAACAAAAGGATAGACTGGCTTAGTCTTTGTCCAGTACTCGCGACCGAAGAAAACCATCGGCGATGCCATTCCAGTGGTTAAATAGTGGTTTTGCGTCAGGTCCTGAAAAATTTCCTGAATGGTGCCGGCGCTGCCAGGCGCATAGATTATTCCACTGGTTGCTATCGTGACCAGACCGTCTTCGCGCAGACTATTAGCAAAATATTTTGCGATGTGAGAAGCGAAGGGGGTGGGCGGCTCATGCCCATAGAGCCAAGTCGGCACACCCAAACTATAGTAGAGATTGGACTCAGGAGCGGGATAATCCTGCATTACCTTAAATGCCAGACTGAGCCATAGTTCATGCTTATAGTCAGGAGCCTGGGAAAGATAGGAGACAGCAGACTCCAGTTCGTCGAGGCTGCGGTCAGCAAACCAGGCACCGACATGAGTTGCTTCCATCGCGCCAGGGCCTCCACCAGAGACCATTAGATAACCCAATTGAGTGAGGCGCCAGGACATTAAGGCGACGCTAAAATAGTCAGCGGCACCGCGGCGCATCTCATGACCGCCCATGATGGCGACAATGCCGCGCCGAGGCTTGCCTGGTCCGACTATATTCTCGAGAAACTCGTCCATAGCGTTGCCTATTGAATGGTCGTGCAGGCGCTGAGCAAGCGAATTGATTAAGCCTCTGGTGCAAGCACCGCCGACCTCTCTAAAATGCGCCAAAATTTTGGCATCGAGGCAATCATCGTAAGATTGGGGGTCCTCTAAATTGAATCTGTCATACAACTCGCCCGCACTATATAAGAATGGGCGAAAGGGATTGAAGATAAGCCCCTCGATGAAAGGAAAGACAGAGGCGCCGCGAGCTTCGAGACTTTGTTCTAAACGGGCAGATATGCGGCATCCCAAAAAGTACGAGCCTCTCACCTCACTTTCCATCAAAATGCGCTCGGCTTGAGACAAGTCGAGCCCCTGCACGGCATAGCCGTTCAAACCGCGCCCCTGAGCCAGCACCTGGTAAAGTTCTTCGATTGTTTCAATTTCTTGCACGCGCCTTTTCCTATATTGGCTACTTATTCTTGATAATGAACCTCTAGTTCATCCGGACTCACGTATTCGCCCCGACTCCGCACCCTTACTTGCCCTTACTTGCCCTGATTCGCCCCGACTCCGCACCCGCACTTGCTTGCCCCGAGTCCGCATCCTTACTTGCCCTTACTTGCCCTGATTCGCCCCAGCGCAGCCCCCGCCCTTGCCTGCACTCACTTGCAAGTTTAACCAACCTTAGCCAGCAACCACAACGCCTAAGAGATAGCAAAGCAAGAAGGACAACAAAAGATTTAGTTGCTATGCAAAATGCAAAAGTCAAGCAGTTCTATGCGCTGCAACGTGCTAAATACCTATATGTGAAGATGTGAATCTGTCTACAGCCAAATTTAAAAATCAAGGCGACTGGAGGACCAAGTGAAGAATATCGGCATTATTACGTCGGGCGGAGACTGCGGCGGTTTGAACGGCGTCATCAAAGGTGCAGCCCTGAGAGCGCTGAGTAAGGGCATGCAAGCCTATATCATTCCCAACGGCTATGCCGGTCTCTACAATTTGGTCGACCTGAAAGCTTTGACCAAACTAACCAAAGAACGACTGGAAGAGATAGCCGTCTATTTGGCCGGTTCGGAAGCAGGAAATTCCCGAGTCAAGGTTTCCAAAATCAAGGATGACAAGAAATATGACCGCATCAAAGAGGGCTTGAAGAAATTCGGTCTTGATGCCCTGGTCATCGCCGGCGGAGACGACACCGGCTCTGTTGTTGCCGACCTTGCTTCGCAAGGCATCCCCTGCGTGCATGCGCCCAAGACCATGGACCTCGACCTCATGCCCTACAGCGTCGGCGGTGATTCCACCATCAACCGCATTGCCGAAGCCGTGCGCGATTTGCGCACCACCGGACGCACCCATAACCGCATCATCGTTATGGAAGTCTTCGGTCGTTACGCTGGGCACACAGCCTTCCGCGGCGGCGTCGCCTCTGATGCCGATGCCGTTCTGATACCGGAAGTGCCGGTGGACTTCGATGTGCTCTACAAGCATGTCAAGAGCGCCTTTGTCAAACGAATCGAAGAAAGCGATGTCCACGCCGGTACAGCCATGGTGGTCGTGGCTGAGGGTCTGAAAGACGCCTCTGGCAACGAATTGGTTGATATGAGTTCAACCCCCGACTCTTTCGGACACAGAAAGTTGATGGGCGCCGGCCGTTATGTAGTCAAACAAATCGAAGACCGCATCAAAGCCGATCCCGAAGTGAAAGAGTTCATGAAGCGCACCGGGCAGTTCGTCGAGGGGGTTTACGAGATTCCTGAAGTACGCGAAATCAGACCGAGCCACTTGGTGCGCTGCGGCTTCGCCTCCGCCCTCGATGCCAATTTTGGTATGGAAGCGGGTGCAGCAGCTGTAGAACTGGTAAGCCGCAATACCTTCGGCGTTACCGTTGTCAGCCTGCAAGCCGGCGAAATCCAATATATGGATGTCAAAGATGCCATCGTGCAAAGACATGTCGACCTCAATGATGTAGCTCTTTATGAATCACTTGGCATGAGCTTCGGTAGAGAGCCTGGCAAAGCCGAATTCACTCTCAGCAAGGTGACAGGCAAACCGGCAAGAGTCTACTAATAGCTAGTAGCAGATAAAGTCGGACATTCTAAAATTCTGTAAAGAAGTCAGGATAGCCCTACCAGGGCTGAATGACTTCTTTTCAGCTAATTGGGGGTTGGAAACAGCGGCCAATTGTGAGACAGGCACAAAGGACGGCAAGAAATAAAGTGGTATGATCGCGCCTCTGGCATTTTTGTCCTTGAATAGCCTCGGTTGTCAAAAGATATACAAGAGACCACCCGGCTATTACAATTAGACATTTCCAAGACCGGTGTCAATTAATATAACTTCGACAGGCCAAGCGGGGATTTTCAGGTGATAAGCGCTAAAAAAAATAGAGCAGTACAAGTAGCCAGCACAATACTTCTTGTACAGCTATTGCAGACACAAATTCTGCAGGCTCCGCTCTGTTCCGGCATCCTTTCTATTCCCGCGGCTTCAGCAGCTGAACCGGCAATGGTGCTCAAAGGCGCCTACAACGATGGCGATCAGTCGGCGGCAACCACAACCACAACCACAACCACAACCACAACCACAACTACTGCAGCGCCAGAATCCAACTCAGCTTCCAGCACAACCGAGAGCAGCTCAACCGAAACCACTACTGGCGAAGACACTAAGACAGAAGCTACAACAAGCCAGACCACAAGCAAAACCAGTAAGGTCGACGATAAAGACAAAAAACTTGAAACCGGCATCAGCGTCTCTACGCACATGCCTCTCAAGACAGACGGCAAAGCCGGCAATGCTTCGAGCAAGCTAAAGTGTGTTGAATTTGCACCCAGCAAAGACCCCTTCGAAGAAGCAATCAACACCGCAGCCATCACAGCCATGGAGCGGGATCCAGAAGTACTGCAGGCTGACCAAAATCTCTTCAAAATGCAAGGTTCTGGTCAATCGGCAAAAGAAATGTCCAAGAATTTCTTGCATTATCTCTTGAACTACCGCGGTGTCGGACCTTCCAGCGCTGGCGCCAACGCCCTCATGGAGCGCAAAATCAAAGCCAGCTCGACGCTCTCTGCCGAACTGAAATGGGAAAAAGCCGTAGACGAGAAATATGTCAGCACGGTCAATGCCTGTGCTGAACTGGCCGATGCCCTCGACCGAGAAGATGCTGCCGATAGAGCCCAAGCCTTGAGCGACGCCAAAGCCAACCTCAACCTCTTGGTGGGTGAAGAAGAAACGAACAAATTGGTGGACAAATTTCAAAACCTGAAAGCCACCTTGCCCGCCACTTTGCCCAATCCCGGCAGCTTGGGTGTAGCAGCCGAGAGAGCCAGAATCAGAACTCTCGAAGAAGCTGTAATCAAGCAAGATCCCATTCTTTCAGCCACCGCTCAAAAATTGGCTAAGTACACCGTCACCACCAAGACCGAAGTGGTCACCGGCGCTGTACAGACAGCCCTCGGTGTGGCGGGTCTAGCGCCCTCCCTCATCGGCCCCTGCGCCCAGCTCGTCAAGACTGCCTTCATTCTTTCCACCGGCGGATCCGAAGAGAACAAACTCTACAAAGAGGTCTTCCTCTTCAAACGTATTGAGGTTAGAGCTCGCACCATAAGCCAGCTTTCGTCCACTGCAGTACGTTCATATCATATGGCTTGCATGACCAAGCGTCCGCTTCTTGCAGCCTATGCCCAATCACTAATGAGCAAGATGACAGATGCCGATACAGTCAGCAAAATTGTCTCTGGCAATCTAGATACTCGTCTGGCTGCGCCGGTCAATGCTGCCACAGCATCACTGGAAGCCAAAGCAGCAATGATTGAAGCCAAAAATACTGCTAAGGCAACCGCTAAGGGCGAAGAAACCAAACCTGATGCAAGTAAGGAAGCAAGCAAAGTAGAGACCAAGGCTGACGCTGCCGCAGTAGGCGAAACCAAGCCTGAAACCGTAAAGGCTGAAGGTGTAACTTTGGAATCAACCAAAGAAAGCCCGACAGCAGCAACCACAACTGCTCAGGCTGCTACATCTAATCAAACAGACAGTCAACAGCTTGCCGAAAAACCAGCTGTAAAAGCTGATGAGACCGAAGCCAAATCTTGGGACAACAAACAAACTCAAGACTAACCTAGTCTCTCTTAAGTAAGTAGACAGAGCGCGCACCAAATAAGGTGCCCATTTCTACAAACCAACTGCAATCAGCTACAGGAACAAGCTAGCCCTTGAACCCAGTTCAACTAATTGCCACGCTCAGAAAGCTAGGCAATTATCTAGCCGGTCTGTTTCCATCTCTTGCAAAGCTTGCCGACCTAATCTTCGGCAAGCTTTTTGCTTTACTGCAAAAGTCACCTGGCTATGACCGCTTCAAAGAGCTTTTAGAAAAGAAAGAAATAGCAGCGCTCTCCGCCATCTTTCAAAGATTCTACTGGCGCCCTTATAGCGATGATAGGCTGAGCCATTCCGCCAGTGAAGATTTCGCACCAGAAGCATTCAAGATTGTCAGACCACTTCTGCAACTTGCCATATTGAGCGTCCTGCTCATTCCCTTCACCGGTGAAAACTTTCCCTTTCAGAGGGTCTCTCTAGAAACCTTCGCTTCTTTCAAGAGCACCGCACCGGTTTGGAGTATCTATCTCTGGCAGCCACTCTTCGCCCTTTCTTGGTCAGCGCTTCTGACCGGACTAGCACTCTCCAACCGTCTCGGCTTTTTGGCCGGCGCCCTGGCCTCACTTTACTTTCTTGCCACCACCAGCATAACCATTCCCAGAGATTTCTGGAACGCTCTATTGGGGGCTTCCGTACTAGTCAATCTACACTTAAGCGAAAGCGCCCTAGCGCGTGACTCCCGAACCGCCAAGCTAGGCAGTCGCGTCAATCTCTTGCTTGTTTCTGTGGCAGTCGGCGTGCAGATAATGGTTATGACACCGCTCAAACCATTTATCTGCGACACCCTAAAATTACAAAGCGCCTACGCCGGCATACCAAGCGGTGTCATATGCGGTGCCATACTCGGTCGTTTGTTATTGACACTGGTTAACCTTACTCTTAAGTATACTGACAAGAACACTCACGAAAATTCAAAGGAAAATTCAAAGGAAAATTCAAAGGAAAATTCAAAGGAAAATACTCACGAAAATTCTCAAGAAAATTGCGACGCCACCGCACTCGATAAAGCCACACTGAAAAGCTACCGCTTAAGCGCCGCGCTCATGCTCTTCTTCCTCTTTGCTAATCTGTTTCGCTCTAATGCAGGCGTGACAGCCGGGCTAGACCTTTCATCCTTAAGTTTATCGAATGCCTATCTCTGGCCGGTCTGGTACTTCATCGGCATAGGTATTATGCATAAACTTATTAGTTCAAGCAAAGTCATAGCCCGGTCGCTGCCCGATCTAGTACCGGCAAAATATCTCTCACCACTGCTTCTCACCCTTCTGCCTGCAGCTCTAATTTGCACCACTGCCGATACCATTGCCCTATTTTTCGCCAATCTGCCGATCAATGCCGCAACCACCTTTTTGAGCACTCAGTCCTTTGCCTTCTATAAGGTGCTTAGTCCCTTCCTCTTTGGCGATACCCAAACGAGAATCAGCACCAACTGGTTCAGCTATGTACTAATGTTCGACCTCTATCTGGTTATCTGCTTTGCCATGGCCAAATGCTTAAGCACTGAGCTTATCAATAGGTTTTTCTATCTCACCGCCCTGGCTTATTTTCTAATCTGCGAGTATTTGTTTCAATTCCATTCTTTTGCCAGAACAGTCAAACATTCCCTCATATTGAGCCTCTTTTTTGCCGTCTGGCTGATTTGGCTAATGCATACAGTGGGCTGGACAATGAGCAGACAAAGCTCAAAGCTCTGGCCAGAACGCGGTCGCATCTTAATTTATGCGGCGATAGTCGGTCTCTGCGTGCTCGAAATACACGCCCGCCTGGCATCTCTCGACTTCCGCATAAACAATGAAATCTTCCTGGCTATGTTCAAAGGCGTAATCGAAGTCGGTCCACCCTACTATCTCTATATACTAGCCAACAAAAGACTAACGACCTTACCCATAACACCCAGCTCTCTCTTTAAGTTCTTCGCCTTGGGCGGGCTCCTGTCAGGCTTGAGCAATTTATTCGACAAGTTGTCCTTCTGTCTCAGTTCCAACCAGGCTTTGACCACATTTCTTGACCACCAGATCTACCGCTTCAGCAATTACGGCACACCATCAATTTATTGCCCGGTAAGCTTATCGGCGCTGGTATTAAAGATGGTGCTTTACCTGACCTTACTATTTGCGCTCAAGAAACTAATCGGTAAAAGAGACAAAAGCGAGTCCTACACAGCATTTGCTCTAATGTCATTGGCGGGCGGCATCGCCGCCTTCTCGCACAGCATGGTCGACCTGCCTTTACCCACCAATTTCAGATTGCTTTTTGCACCGACGGCAGTCTATACAAGTTTCAATATAAACCTACTCAACACCTTTGCTCTAGCCTGGCTACCAGCAATTTTCGTATCTTTATTCAAAGCCAAAGCAAAGCCCAAGTATATTCTCGCTTTGGTATCATTTGCGATACTACTTGCCGGCACTATCAACTTTGAATTAAATAGTGCATTCTTGCGCGCTGCTGATTACATCCATCAATATGCCTTCCTGCTAATCGTCAGCATGGCTCTTGCCCTGCAAAAACTTATCAACACGGTAGAACTCAGCCAAACAGGTATAGATTATGTAGATGATGATAAGACCCGACAAAAGACAACTAAAGTTCTTGAAACTTCTCTATATGTACTACTGGCAGCCGGTATCATTTGGAGTGGCATAAGCAACCATCCTAAACTCACTCAAGGAGTCTTAGATTGGCAGGCTGTCAATGATCTGATCTATATCCGCCAAGATATGGGAAGCAGCTACATATTATTTACAGGCAAAATCCCCAAAGCAGTCGGCGGTAACGTTCAAGACGAAAGAGGCAGGGCTATGGCGGTAGCCAAGCAAATACTTTCCCAGGCGGCCACAAGCGGCAAGTATGAAAATCTCAATGTGCTTTCTATAGAAGAACCGGCCCATATGAATGCCAGCCTGGTGCTTCGCTATAGCTTCCAAGCCAAAGAAAAGGTTCTAATCTACGCACTTAGAAATAAGCAAGAAAATAGCACCGGAGACGAAAGTCAAATAAGCCAGGCAAGCAGGCCCAGTCAAGAAAACAGTCCTAATAAAGAGAGCACTAATCTAAATAGCACTAATCTAGACAGGACTAATCAAGAGAGCAGAAGAGAAGCCGATAAGCTCTACTGGGCAGGCACCACAGCAATTGTGGATGACGGCGCTGACTATATCTATTACACTATTTTCGGTCCGCCGGCGCAGGCAGACCACAACGAAGCCGAGCTGACCTTAATGGTGAACAAAAGATCGACACCGCGACAAAAGAACATCACTAATGACTGAAATTGAAAGAAACGAAGTCGCCAAGGACGCACCTATACTTACTCAAACACTGCGCAAAGTCTCTCTGCGCCTTTTGCCGTTTCTTTTCATCTTATATATTGTCTCCTATCTAGATCGCATAAACCTGTCTTTTGCCGCCCTCAAAATGAATGCCGATCTAGGTTTCAGCGACAGTGAGTACGGCTTTGGCGCCGGTATTTTCTTTCTTGGCTATTGCCTCTTTGGCATACCAAGCAATCACATAGTAGAGAAATTTGGACCAAGGCGTTGGATAGCACTGATAATGGTGCTATGGGGCTTCATTACCATTGCCCTTTGCTTGGTCAGAGATCCTTTTACTTTTGCCCTTGTCCGCTTTATCTTGGGCGCGGCTGAAGCTGGTTTCTTTCCCGGCATGCTTTTGTATCTCACCTATTGGTTCCCCAAACGAGAGTACGGCACAGCTGTGGCTCGCTTCATGACAGCCATTCCGGCAGCAGGGCTTCTGGGCAGCCTAGTAGCCGAAAAGGCATTGGGCATGGAAGGGCTTCATGGTCTCGCCGGCTGGAAATGGCTTTTTCTAATTACTGGTGCACCGGCGGTGGTGCTAGGCGCCGTAGTACCATTTCTGATACCAGACCGCCCGGAGCATGCCAAGTTTCTTAGACCCCAAGAAAAAGCAGCACTAAAAGAAGCTCTTTCTCACGAAGCGCCCTCACAAAAAGCTTTATTGCAAGAATCCCGCAACCAAGAGCCTGAGAGACAAGACACGAACCAAGATAAAGCAATAGATGAAAAACAAGACAAGGCACAAAGGCAGACGAGAGCAGGCTCGGCCCTGACCAGCAAAGTAGTTTGGACCTATGCCCTTATCTACTTCACCCTGACAGTGAGTATGTATGGCTTTCAGTTTTGGCTGCCGCAGGTAATCAAAGCTTTCTCGGCAGCCGGACAATCCGATGCCATTACTTCTAGACTGACAGCTATACCAGCTATTTTTCAAGGCTTGGGCATGCTAATTATTGCGGCAAGCTCGGACAAGAAAAGAGAGCGCAGTTTTCACTTGGTTGTGGCTAATGCTCTCACTGCAATTGGATTATTGTCAGCCCTCTATCCCGATAACGGTATCAAGTTCGGTGCTCTCTCTCTGGCGGCTTTCGGCATCTGGGGTGCAGTCGGTCCCTTCTGGGCCCTCTGCCGTGAAAGTTTGCCGCGGCACCTGCAGGCAACCGGTATCGCCCTGATAAATTCAGTGGGAAATTTAGGCGGCTTTGCCGGACCATTTTTGATTGGCTTTATCAAAGAAGCCTCGAAAGAAAACGGGCTGGAAACAGCCTTGGCCACACTTGCCAGCGCCAGTCTTGTCTCAGCCTTAATTGTTTATCTAAGGCGGCGTGCGCCGAGCATGTAATTCTTTGATAAGAGAATAATTGGTACGACCAAGCAAAAGAGAAACGTTGCGATCGCCTAGCTGAACCCGTCTTTGATATTCAGACGGGTTAGCTGGACTGTACTTCCAAATGATGCGACTGCCACCCTGATAGTCAAAGACATCGACTTGCACCACGATAGGCATATTGGAAACAGCCGCCTGTTGGCGGTCCTGTGCCTGCAAAGTATTGGGGGTCGTATTGGTGGCCGGCGCCAACCATGAATTACCAGTCACCCTGATAGAGCGCTCAATCGGGTCTTCTATAGTGACAACTTTGATACTCCAGTTGGTGGCTTTGTAGTTATGAGCCAGAGCTCTCTGCACCGACTTAGCCGCTTCATGATAATTCTGTTTGGAAAAAACCTGATTGGGATGCACATTAGTAGGGTCACCGACCATCCCGGTTAGTTCTTTCAGGACGGTCATCTCCATCATATTCTTTAGACGCCCGCCAAAAATTAGCAGAAACAGAACTAGGCAGCCTGCTGCGATTAAATAGTCTTGAGGGGGTAAGGCAAATTCCATGCGAATTATCAGTCACAAGAGTCTTCTTACCTCGGATTTTCCCAGACTGGGCGCTTGTTAAACATCAGCGCAAGCCGAGATTGCGGGGCGAATACCAGCCGTCGCGAGAACCTCCCCACCAGTTATTGACGTAAAAGCGGTCCTTGACCGGGTCATAGTCATCAATAGCCATACAATGACCAGGCACGATATAAGCCACACTGCCGCGTGTTTTTAGAGCTCCGATTATATCTGCTTTGCGGGCGCCGTAACCCATCCAATTATCCAGAATGCCCATATTGGTTCCGCAAGCCAATCTTGAGACATAATTGAGCTGTTGATTGGTGGTGCCCCGATAGTCATAACCCCGCGACCGATAGCCCAAGGCGGCAATGGCGGCAAACTGAAATATTTGATTGGAATAAGAACGGTTCCAACTGGGCTCGTAATTGAGCTGAGCTTCGGTAAGGGGAACCTTTACCTTTTCACCGGCACGGTTGGTACCAGCCGAGGTGACATAGCCCATAGTCGAGGCTTCTTTCAGCCAGCGAGTCAGCTCCTGTGGTTTGCGTCTAGCCAAATTGCTCTCCACAGCATTGAGCGAACAGGTACCAATCGAGCCTTGATTGATAAAGCGCGCCGGGTCGGCCAGTTCTTTCAATGCCGACTCAACCAGTAAGCGACGTTCCTGAGTGCCCACCACCCTAGCTCGCCCCACCGGTGCAGCGGTCAAAATCTTTGACAAATTGTCATAGGTAGCCGCTACATCTGACTGGTTGGCGCCCATCCAGCCGCGCCTACCATAAGAAAGTGCACGTGATTCGAAACGATTCATCCAAGAGAGGGTCTCAGCCTCGCTGCCTTTAAAGACGCCAAAGCGAGCGGCATTCTTGATAAAGTCTTCGCGGGTAGACTGAAAAGCAAAGATATCACCAAGGTTCGACTCACTTTGATCGCGCAATTTCGCTGGAGTAAAGAAGCGCTCGTTTAACTCTTTAAAGGCTAGCTCGCCGTCATCGCGCACACGCATGGCACTGCGCCAAGCAGGCATGGCACCGTTGTCTGAGCGCACCACAAACTTTTCACTATCGCCCACTCGTTCGCTCATCTGAGTGACCAGCTGACCCGATGAAGTGCGGTAAGTTTCTATAACTTTGTTCAGTTTATTGCCTTGGTCATAGAAATATTGCTGCACCGCCCCTGAAGGTCGTTCGATAGCGACTATGCGGTCGCCATGCTTCTCGACTTTATTAAATTCAGTGGTCAAGACAACAGTCCTATCACCGTTCAATATGGCGATATTGCCCAGTGCCGCTTCTTTCTGCCCGACTCTTACCTGTCTTTGACTGGCAGTCAAATCTAGCTCATTTTCCACACCGTTTATCAAGGTGCGAATTTTGCTCACTATAGGCTGACCATCCTGAGAACGTTTGATTATGCCGTCTTCTCTTTCATAGTCTATTTCGAGGCTGTTTCCGCCTCGCACTACTTTTGAGACGCAGCCTTCTTTCAACGTCACAAGAGCGCCGTCGCCCTTTCTTATATCAACCGATTCGAGCGTCCGTTCGCTTGCCTGCAAAGGTCTAAATAAGTCCGGTTTTGAGTCAGCCTTTAAGTCAGATCTTGAATCTGAACTTGATTCGGCATTCAACTCTGGTCTCAGGACAGACTCTCGCAACTGGTTGCGCGCTTCAATGGCGGCAAAACGATTATCTAGTTTCTCCCTGGCTAAATCGCGTTCACTTTCCAGCGGCATAACTATCGACCATCCCTAGAGGGGAAGAGTCCTCCTTGCAAATCGGCCACTATGCGAGCGGCATTATCGCTATTGAGGCGAGTCAAATCGGCGCCGCCGCCGGGCAAGCTGCTATCATATTTGGTGGCAGCATCCAGCACCGCGCTGTTTCTAATCGCTGCTTCAAGCTTGCTGTCGTTGTTGAACATGGCATGCACGTCGGTCATATTGGCTTTGCCAGAGGCCGAACGCTCAACAAAGTCAGACATAGACTGAGCAAAAGTATCCAGTTTAGCCGGGTCGGCAAGGGCTTTATCTAAACCTTCACTAAAACCTTTGAGCGCCTGAGCACCATCTTTATCACCGTTCTTTTCTAGCCCCTCACCCTTCTTGCCTAATTTATCTTTGATCTCTTTAGAATGCTTAGAGAGATAGGCAGCCAGTTTCTTGGGATCCCATGGCGGCGGACCCAGTTCTTCCATAAAGTTATCGGGCAATATATTGGTCAGGAAGCTCGAATAATGGACCGGATTCATATCGCTGACACGACCGGAAAGTTCGTTCAGGGCTCTGAAAGCTGACGATTCGTTGTTTAGATTAGTGGGATTAGGACTGACCTGATCCAGCTTAGAGTCAAGTTTCTGGTCTTGGTTCAGGTCGGTTTCGGGCAAATCGCTGCCGCCCCCGCCTCCGCCACCGTCGCAGCCACCGCCGCCGCCTCCGCCGTCGCAGCCACCGCCGCCACCGCCTCCGCCGTCGCAGCCACCTCCACCGCCTCCGCCCAAGTCAGAACCACCTTGGTCTATAGGTTCATCAATAGGCTTCCGGAACTTAGCATCAAAACGCTCGGCAAAGTCAGAAGAAACCAGATCGCGGTGGGCAGGATTAACATCTAGGCGAGCGACGCCCTTGCCATCAGAGCCTTTGACCAGATTGCCCAGGTCGTCAATTACTTTTTCGGTGACCGCGCTATCGGCGCCACTCTCGACCAGTACATTGTAAGTATTCAAAGGCTTGTCGCTAAAATCAGCACCGACTCTCACTTTGCCATCTTTGCCAATGACTATGTCAGCCTGACGAGCGGCTTTGGCTTGGTCTTCGGCTGAGAGCCCCTCGGGCAACTTAGTTACCTTAATTGCAGCAGACTGACCTTCAGCAAGATCTCTTCCGCCCCTTGATTGCAGTGTCGAATCGGCAACATAACTGACCTTGCTGTCAGCCTTTAGATACTGGCTCTCAATTGGTTTTGGATCATAGCCTGGTACCGGAGTAAAATCTAAGACCCCCTTGTCTATGGGAGTGGTGGATGCCAGTTGAAAAGTTGAAGACTCAAAAGCTGTAGTGGGTACATCTAATATAGAAAAGTTAGAGGAAAAGGAATTTCCTTCCCTAGCAACCTCTTGAAAAGAGGCTCGTACATCACCTGAGAAAGAATCGTTCATGGGCACTCCAAAAGCAAAGGAATTCATGCGCCCAACTTATGTGGCAATCGTTTCAACTTTGTTGCAGGCTTGCCGTAGTTTTCCCACTCAAGCCCCTTCCGGCATAGATTCAGAAGGCAAGCAATGAGCGGCAAAAGGCAAAACTATTTCAATTCGGAACATTCGGATAGTCCAGACAGTCCGAACAACTCAAACGAGACGGATTCCAAAGATCAAGACCGCACTGTCCCCAGCCAAGACCGCACTGTCATTAGCCAAGACCGCACTGTCATTAGTCAAGACCGTACTGTCATTAGCCAAGAACGCACCGCCGGCGCGCGCGGTCAAAGCGCCTCCAGCGCCGCCGGCTATCTTAGCGCCGCCACAATAATCGGCAACTATGAAATACTTTCCTTTCTAGGCGCCGGTGCTGCCGGGCAAGTCTATAAAGTCAGAAAGCTAAGCGGCGCAGACGAATCGGACTATGCCCTCAAGATCATGATGGGGCAAGATGTAAGCGAGCTGGCTATCGAACGCTTCCGCACCGAAGTGCTTGTCATTTCCAGACTCTCCCATCAGAACGTAGTGCAAGTGCACGACAGCGGTGTGCACCCCACCGAACTTGGCGCCATGCCCTACTATGTCATGGACTATGTCGACGGGCAGACTCTCTCAGAGATAATCAAAAAAGGCTCACGGCAGGGTCTGCCTCTGCTTGAAGCCCTCGATATGTTTGCAGCGGTAGCTCACGCCCTATACGCCGCTCACAAAATCAATATCATCCACCGCGATATCAAACCGGGCAATATCGTGCTCTCCAATTCTAAAGGCTTCCTTGGCGACCGAGTCAAGGTGGTCGACTTCGGCATAGCCAAATTAGCAGGGCGCGACCATGGTCAGTCGCTCACCGATAAGGGTGAAATTTTCGGCAGCCCGCTCTATATGAGCCCGGAACAGTGTGTAGGCGGCAGGGTCGATGCCCGCTCCGACATCTACTCACTGGGCTGCACTCTTTACGAAGCACTTACCGGCACTCCGCCTTTGCAAGGGCGCAACTCAATCGAGACCTTTACTATGCACCGAGAAGTGCGCCCGCAAAGGCTTTCAGAAAGAAGACCCGATAAGAAGTTTCCACCGGAACTAGAAGACTTTGTCGACCAACTGCTTGAAAAACTGCCTGATGACCGGGTGCAGACCATGCTGCAAGTGGTTGAAATCATAGAAGAAATCAGAGAAGCTTCCACCCCCAAAAAAGCAGCAGCACAAGCTCAAACCAGACGCACACGCAAACCTGTACGCGCCACCAATCTTTCAGAAGAAGAAGCCCGCCCGGTAAAAAAAGTATTTACCATGACCATGGCGCTTGTGCTGGGCACGCTCATTACCGGGCTTTCTTTCGTAATCTACACTCTGATGAGCATAGATCAAAAGGCTAAAGAACTGGCTATACCGTCCGAAGCAGAGCATTTGACCCATGGTGAAGATGTAACCAGCATGGTCGACACGGCGAAGAAGAATCAAGAAATAGTCACCCAGACTCCAAGCACGACCACTCTCAATCCAGATGAAATCAAGCCCGGCTGCTTCTACAAAGGTGAGGTAGAAGTGGACGGCGAACAGATGTCAGAATTTGAATTTCCCTCGAAAGAATCAGCCGGCACCATTGGCTTTGCCTATGGCGGCAATAATAGAAAGAAAAAGAAAACTGTCTCGAAAACTGAAATTCAATCGAGCGGATTTAGAGACCTCGATGACCTAGATAGAATCGTAGATCGTCTAAGCGAAAGAACCAGTATAAATGCCAAAGTAAAAGACAAAGTCAGGGTTCCCACAGGCTCGCACATGAGTTTCATGCCTCTGCGCGCCGCCCTAAAATATCCAGAATTCATGAAAGGCTTTCGCCCCGAAGATATTGATGAATTGAAAATGAACAGTGTTAAGACCAACATATCTAAATTGATCGAAAGCGCGGCCGATGCCTTTCCGTATTTACATATACTCTATTTAGAGGGTAGTGGTACCAGTGATAAAGATATCGAGACAATCAACCGCTTCCAGAATCTTCACGAACTATATCTACGCGCCTCCAACGTCACTGCCAACGGTGCGCTAAATCTCAAGCGTCTAGAAAGACTTAGTGTACTTAGTCTCTCAGATCTAAAATCTAATGTCAGCCAATTAATCGAGAGACTAAGCCAGTCAAATCATCTGCGCTCTCTAATTATCTGCAAAACAAAACTATCAACTGCAGACCTAAAGCGCCTAACCGAAAGCCGATCTTTATTGGCAGTAACCTTTGTCGATTGCAATATTACCTACGACCAACTGACAAGCATTGCGCCTTACTCTAATTGGATAGATGTGAGGGTCGGCGACCTTAACTGCACCACAGAGCAAGCACTAGCTCTTGTTAAGAGCTTTAGACGTATCGCTGCAGTGCATATTTACAACAAAAAATGGAGTCGGCAAGAGCGTGAAAAACTTGAGTTTCAACTCAAGAAAATTCTTCCCGAAAAAGCGAGCATCACCCTCATAGAATCAAGACCTTCCAGCAGCCTGGAGGCTATGGACTATCTTGAAGAATAGCGACGAAACCATACTGAGCAATTCTCAAGACAAAAACTCGCCAGAGTATTTGAATAAAGGCGAGATACTGGGCTCTGAGACAAAATACAAAATTCTAAGCTTTATAGGTCAAGGCGCAGCCGGACAAGTCTACAGAGTACAACAACTAGAAAAAACCGAGCAGAACGCAAATTCTCAGTATGCCCTGAAAATCTTGCTCGGTTCGCAGCAGAGACCCCAGGTTCTCACACGCTTTCTTACAGAGATAGAAGTAATTGCTCGTCTGGACCACGGCAATATCGTAAAGATTGTCGACGGCGGACTCTACAAAAACAAAGTGCCTTACTATGTTATGGAACTGGTGGAAGGCGCAACCCTGGCTGAAAAGCTGAAGAGCCAGGGTCTTTCCCCTCTGCCCGAAACTCTAAAAGTTTTTATTAGCGTTGCAGACGCCCTCAGTCATGCCCATGGCAAACGAATTATGCACCGCGATATAAAGCCTAGCAATATAGTTATTGCAGACGAGCAAAAAGAAAGAAACATCTACGCCAGAGTAAAAGTAGTAGATTTCGGCATCGCCAAACTAATTGGTCGAGAAAACTCTGACCAGGCTTTGACCGGCAAGGGCGAAATCTTTGGCAGCCCACTTTATATGAGTCCAGAACAAGCACAGGGAGGCAAACTAGATGAAAGAAGCGATATCTATAGCCTCGGTTGCACCCTTTTTGAATGCTTAACCGGCAAACCGCCATTTCAAGGGCGCAACCTAGTCGAGACCCTGACTGCCCATGTTGAAGCCCAACCGCCACGCCTCGGCGAAGTTCGACCCGGGGCAAGGTTCCCCAAATCTCTGGAAGACTTTCTCGATCATTTACTGAGCAAGTCGCCCCAAGATAGACCGCAGAGCATGGCGCAAGTAGAAGAAATCTTGGAATCAATCTTAGAAGAGCTTGGTATTGAAAGCGAGATAGAGAAAACTGAGCAACTAAAGAGCTTGGCTGAAAAGAAAACGAAAAGAAGAAAAATCGCCACCGGTATCGTCGGCGGTGCCACCACCGAAGACAGCAAAGCCATATACGGTGTGCTAACTATCAGTTCTATCAGCCTCGTACTAGTCACACTGGTCGTCGCTGCCTTACTGTTCATCAAAGGGCAAGAGAAGACCTCAAATACTGAAGTGCGCACCCCGATTTCACCACTTTTACCGCCCGACAAGTTGAAAGAAATCGGCAGCGCACCAAAGCCCCCCGAACCGACGGTCGAGAGAGCTGAGAGTTTACTGAAAGTAAAAATCAAAGCCGGACAATATTTTCAAAAATCGCAGCCCACCACGCTCGGCGCCAAATCAGGTCTAGACAATGTCTTTCACATTCCTGAAGGTCTAGACTTGGGTGTCATCGAAGTAGAAATGAACAAAGACTCAATTGCGAAAGTCAGCGAAGGTGCACCCAAAAGTACAGACCCGGCTAATTTGTTTTTAGAAGTCGGTCTGCCCAAAGTCTATAGTCGAGTCAATAAAGACCTGCTCTTGCCCGAGATTGGCGGCTATACCTATCTTGTCGACATTGCTGATTCTAGCGACGGCAAAAGGCTATTCATCGGCGACCATCCTCAACTCTTAAAAGGCTTTAGACCAAGAGACCTGAAAGAAATTGTTTTCAAAGAAGCAGAAGGCAACAAGTTCGATTTGAGCCAATTTACAACCACGGCAATACCCTACTTTACCGAACTGACCGCCTATGAAATTCCGACTTTCAAACTAAACGAAAACGCCATTAAAGCCATCGCAGCATCAAAGCATCTAATCGCTCTAAATTTGCAAGACTGCGGTCTGCCGCTCAAAGCGCTGACACCGATAAAGCAGCTTAATCTGACAGAAATCACTTTGTCGGGCAATAAGAGCGAAGACCCAACAGCCCTGCTTGCTAGTTTAGATAAGAAAAGGCGACTAGAAAAGATTCATCTATACGGGCTAAAAGCCACTCCTGCTCTCATTAAGCTCATCTTCTCCAGTGAAAGGCGTCAAGTTGACTTGATAGACATGGAAGTGCCCTTTTCAACGCTCTTAGAGGTTTCTCCCCAAATTTCACTGCGAACCTTACATCTAAAAGATACCAAACTAGCACCAAACCAGTTCTGCCAGATTTATCAGCGCATCGCCAAAGTAGAAAAGCTGCAATATTTCGAAAGCAATTTCGATGAAGTGAAATGCCAGGAAGTTTTTGAAACACTGCACAAGATCAATCCTAAAGTGGATCTTTTCATCGAAGCCAAGCACCGAAACCCGCTGCAATATTTAGCTGAATAACTTAAGAAAGTTCAATGAAGACAGTGCTTTGCGCCGCTTGTCACTATAATGAGCAGATTAAACATATCAAGCTCTCTGGAGGGTCTCGTGCTCAAAGCAGGTATCGTCGGCTTACCAAACGTCGGGAAATCGACTCTATTCAACGCTCTTACTGCTTCTTATCAGGCTGAAAGCGCCAACTACCCGTTTTGCACCATCGAGCCCAATGTGGGCATTGTCAAAGTGCCCGATGCACGCCTGGAAAAACTGCGCAGCATGGTCAATCCGCAACAAGTTTTGCCGGCCGCCTTTGAATTTGTAGACATCGCCGGTTTGGTACGCGGCGCCAGTAAGGGCGAAGGGCTGGGCAACCAATTTCTCTCGCATATCAGAGAAGTCGACGCTGTTGTGCATGTGGTGCGCTGCTTCGATGACGAAAATATCACCCACGTCGACGGCGGTATCGACCCCCTTCGCGACGTTGAGACCATTCATATCGAGCTTGCCATGGCTGACCAGTCATCAATCAGCAAAAGGCTGGAGCGCCTGCAAAAACAAAAGAAACAAGGCGACAAGCGTGCCCAAATAGAGTGCGATATTTTCGAAAAGCTATCGCCTTATATCGACCAGGTCAAAGCCTGCGATTTGAATATTCTCAGCGACGAAGAAAGAGAAATCTTGCCGCAGTTGCAGCTTTTGTCGGTTAAACCGATGCTCTATGCCGCCAATGTCAAAGAAGAAGAACTGGCCGACCCCGATAAGAACAAATATGTCATGGCACTAAAAGCCAAAGCCCAGGAAGAAGGACGTCCAGTGGTGGTTATCTCGGCCCAGATTGAAGCCGAACTTTCCGCCCTCGATGCCGAAGAGCGGGCTTCCTACCTGGAAAGCCTTGGGGTGGAAGACTCTGGGGTGAACAAACTAATTCGTGCCGCCTTCGACCTCTTGGGTCTCAAGACCTATTTCACCGCCGGCGAAAAGGAAGTGAGAGCCTGGCCCTTCGAAGCCGGTTATACCGCCCCTAAATGCGCCGGCATCATCCACTCAGACTTCGAAAGAGGCTTTATCAAAGCCGAGGTTATAGGTTATGACGACTATGTTCTTTCTGGCTCTGAAAAAACTGCTAAAGAGAAAGGTCTCATGAGACTTGAAGGAAAAGAATATGTAATGAAAGACGGAGACGTCGTTCATTTCCGCTTCAACGTCTAATCTTTGCGAAATAGCTCCGCCCTCTATGGGAATTTCCCCATTTATAAAAGGCGAATGGCGCCCTAGTATGGTTCAGTCGGAAAAACGAATGAGCCTCGCCATGAAGAAAGAAAGTCGTTTAGTTAGAGTTCTCGCCTGTGCAACACTGGCACTGGGCTGTCTCTTCAACTTCGATCTCGGCTTAGTCTTGCCGGCCCAAGCTCAATACACCACTGGCAGCAGCGCCAATTACGGCACAGCACCGGTAGTCACCCTGCCTAACTATTGGGGCGATGCCCGGGTCAATAACGCCGCCTATGGCGACTATCGCAATCCTTACACCGGCGGTGCCGTCTACGATAACGGCACCGTCAACACCAAAGGCAGCCTGCCTTCAAATTTCGGCTCTACTTATCAAAACACCGCCACCAGTTCTTCCAGCGGCTTCAACTCTATGGGTCTGGTGATGGGCGCCGGTATGCTCGGCGGCAGCGCTCTATTAATGAACGCAAGCAGGCTGGCCACCCTCAGGGCTGGTGGACACCCAATGGCAGGCGGCAATAGCCAGAAGGCCTATCATGAAGCCATGGTCAAAGCAGAAAGACGCCGCAAAGAACAAGAAGACAAAATCAACCGCGAATTGCAAGCGGCCCACGAAGACAATATGCGCAAAAGAGGTCAGTTCAAAAGACCGGCTGAAAGTGAATCGGTCAGAGGTGAGGCTGAAAATATGGCAGCCAGACCAAGCAACGGACAATCATTCGAAAGACCCGGCATATCTGAAGCCGGCTTGGCCAGCGATAAGTTTCAAAAGCAAGAAGAACTTCCAGGCGACAGCGCACAGGCTCTTTCTTTCTAAATGGCATGAAAGACAGCCTAGCAGTCCGCTTCACCGCCGGTCTGACCATGCTCTCTGGTCTCACCGCCACACTGGCACCACTTTCTCTCAGGCTCAAAGAACATCCACGGCTCTTTCATGCTCTGGTGCCCTACGAAGTCTATCACCTAAGCAATACACTATCGGTCCTGCTTGGCTTTCTCACCATCTATCTAAGCCTCAATCTCTTCCGTCGCAAAAAAAATGCCTGGCTTATCACCTTACTCTTAAGCACTGCCCTGACTCTTTTGCAACTAGCGCGCTACGGCAGCGAACACAGCCATTTCTTCCATCTCGATATTCCAACTTATAGTGCCTTACCGGCTTGCCTGAGCATTATCGCCTTGCTTTTAGCCAGAAAGTCTTTCACTGTTAAGAGCGAGCCCATAAGATTCTTCGAATTTCTCAAGAAAGCAATTGTATCGCTTTTGGCTGTGCTTATTTATGGCATTGTCGGCTTCTTTCTGTTAGACAAAAAAGACTCGACTATAAACTTCAACTTTAGTCAAGCCCTGATTGCCACCATCAAAGAGATAACCCTCATTGGCAATGGTCAAGTCTGGCAGGGTAGCCGCTTTGCCAGATGGTTTCTAGATTCACTGCACCTCTTTGGCATCGCCTCGGCTCTATCTATTGCTTATAATATCTTTCGCCCGATTCGTTATCGTCTTATTTATCAACCAAAAGAAAGAGAATTAGCAGCATTGCTGCTCGACAAATATGGGGACTCGTCCCTAGACTATTTCAAGCTGATGCCCGACAAATCCTATTTCTTTTGCAGCACAGGCAATGGTTTTATTGCCTATAAAACCGAGCTGAATGTCGCCATCGCCCTTGGTGACGCCACTGCCAGCGGTGACAACCTTGAGCTCTTAGTGCAAGAGTTCTTAGAATTTTGTCGTGAAATGGATTGGTCGACAGCTTTTCTGCAAACCAGTCCAAATAACTTACCCATCTATGAAAAGCTTGGTTTAAGAGCGATCAAAGTGGGTGAGGATGCCGTTGTCGACTTAGAAAAATTCTGTAGTGATACCATCAAGAAAAAGACCTTTAAGTCTGTGATCAAGAAATTTGACAAAGAAGGCTACCAACTAACCGAACATCAGGCACCGCATGCCGAAAGCCTGCTAAACGAAATGGAAGAGATCTCGAAGCAATGGCTTTCTTTGCCTGGCAGAAGAGAAAGAGGCTTCAGCCTTGGACAATTCAATCGTGAAGACCTGCAGAAAAACAAGATTTATGCCGTGCGCAAGTCTAGCGGAGAAGCCACCGCCTTTGTCAACGAAATTAGAAGCTATAGCCGTGTAGGCGAAGGCAAAGAAGCCACGATCGACATGATGCGCTACAGAGTCGACGCCGAAAGCGGCACCATGGACTATCTATTTGCCAAGTTGCTGCTTAACTTGCAAGCACAGGGTTTCACAAAGTTCAGCCTCGGTCTGGCAGCCCTTTCGGGGGTAGGAGAAGCAGCCGAAGACAACCTCTACGAGAAAACTCTGCACCAGGTCTATGAACACCTCAATCGCTTCTTTTCATATAAAGGTCTGCGCAGCTATAAGGCCAAGTTCGACCCGCTTTGGGAAGAACGCTTTCTGGTCTATAGCGGCAAAACAAAAGAGTTGGTCAAAGCCGGTCTAGCAATAGCCAAGGTCACCGAAGAATAAAGATCGCTATCTCTCAATCATCGACATGCGCCGCTCGTCATAGCGTGCCCCAGCCGCACTAAGATTGCCAAGTTCTTCCAAGTCGCTCTTGCTCAGTTGCAAACTAAGCGCCTCGACATTCTCTTCTAAATAGCGAGCCCGCTTGGTGCCTGGAATAGGCACAAACTGCGGGTCACGGCTGAGCACATAGGCAAGCGCTACCTGGGCAGGACTGGCTCCATACTTCTTGCCTATTTCTTTTACGACTGCCACAAGCCTTAGATTGGCGGCAAAGTTAGCGCCCTGATAGCGCGGGTCTTGGCGCCTATAATCATCTTCACTGAGGTCTTCAAACTTCTGCAATGCCCCGGTCAAAAAACCACGACCAAGCGGGCTGTAAGGCACAAAACCAATACCTAGTTCTCTCAAGCAAGGCAAGATCTTCTCTTCCACACCCCGCTCCCAGAGTGAATATTCTGACTGCAAACAAGTGACCGGAAAAGTGGCATGAGCTTTTCTGATTGTTTCTACACCGGCCTCAGATAGTCCGAAATAGCGCACTTTGCCCTTCTCGACCAATTCGCCCACGGTGCCGGCTACTTCTTCGATTGGTATGCGGGGATCAACCCTATGTTGATAAAGCAAATCGACATAGTCGGTACGCAGCCTTTTGAGAGACTCATCAAGCATTTGCTTGATGCGGCGGGGATGACTATCGGCACCGGTTATCTGACCATATTCAATTTTGAAACCAAATTTGGTGGCAATCTTAATTTCTTCCCGTCGCCCGGCAAAAGCCTCGCCTAAGAACTCTTCATTGGTATAGGGTCCATAAATTTCTGCAGTATCAAAAAAATCAATCCCGAGAGCCAGAGCCCTTTCAATCGTCTTGAAAGCCTCTTTCCGATCGGGGGTGCCATAAGCCCAGGTCATGCCCATACAACCAAGTCCAAGCCTGGAGACCTGTAAGCCAGCTTGACCCAAAGCCACTTTCTGCATTGCTTCCTCGCAGTCGCTAAATTTCAGGTATGTGAGTGCCGGTAACTGTGCGCATATTGCCCGAAACTCTTCCCAGAGCACAGGCTCTCATATAGTCGGCTTCATCTTCCCGCCCACTCTTGGCAAGCAGCCCGGCATAACTTTGCATCAAAGAAATGAGAGCGCCGTCAAAAGGATTAAGCGCATCTTGCAAGATAAGCAGGGCGCGCTTGTAGAACTTCTCTGCTTCTTCCAGTTTGCCGCGCTCTTCCAAAATCATGGCAAGATTGCGCGATATCAAGCCCACTTCCTGGTGCTTAATACCAAGAGACTTCTCATAAATGTTGAGCATCTTGCGGCAAAGGTCTTCCGCCTTCTCATAACGCCCTGTCTCAAAATAGAGGCTGGCTAATTCTTTAGAACTATCGGCTACTTTCTGATGATAGGGACCGAAACAAGAGACAGTAAGATCTACCGCCCGCTTGTGGCAGCTCTCAGCCTCATCCTTACGACCGGCTTCGGCTAAAGCCCGACCCAGACGGTGCAGACCCAATACCCGACGTTGGTCTTTCGGCTCAAAATTCTCCGCCATAGCCTTGGCTTCTTCCAGCGCCTTCAGGGCACTTTCGAAATCGCCTCGCTCCGAATGCTCTTCGGCCCTAGCTACAAGGCTTTCCCAGGTATCGGTCATGAAAAAAACGCCCTCAACAACTACTTACTCTATCTTATGAGGCAATGTTAACATTTTCAATCGGGGGCAACCTTAAGTAGAAGCCCCCGCAATAGCTATAATTTCAGGACTCAATGACAGCTTTTGAAATGTATCTTGACAGGCCTCCTAGCTCAGTCTGAACTAGTTCAGCCTAAAAGAGTCTTGTAAGGACCGGCAACCAAGCATGAAAAAAACTATTCTGGCGCTAGCAACAGCACAGCTAATTTTTGCCTCTTGCCCTGTCGCTCTAGCCCAAAGCAGCCAGTTCAACGACATGCAAAAAGGGCTGGACAAACTGGAACAAAAGTTTTTCGAACACAGCTATAACGACAGCGGCGATAGCATCGAAGACAGACTTACCCGCCTCGAGAAAATGGTCTTCGGCGAAGCCCGCACCGGCGATAATCAAAGCCGTCTCAACAATCTCTTGTCTGTGGTTTCAGCCAATCAAGATTCTAGTTCTAGCTCAGCTTCTAATTCAAGTTCAAGTGCAAGCGCAAGCGCTGGTGCCGACAACACAAGCGATACCGGCTCTTCTAATAGTGCGTCTAATAATGCTTCGGGTAGTTCTTCCGGTAGTGCTTCAAGCGGAAGTGATGACACCGCCTACAGTGGCACAGACTATCCCCGCGTCGATATGCTCGAAGAAGTAATAATGGGGCAAGAATATAAGAATGTCTCGCTCAAGAAAAGGCTAGACCAGCTTGAGACCAAGGTCTTTGGCAGGGTCAGCCAAGATGACGACCTTTCTTCGCGCACAGACAAGTTAGAAATGCACTGGCAGAAAACCCTCGCCCCTAAAGAACAAGCTCAATACGATCGAGACCTCACTTGGCTGGAAAGCCAGGTTATAGGGCAGAGCTATCAAAACAAACCCTTTATTGAAAGAGTGCAGACCCTGGAAGGAATCATCTTTCCAAACGAACACACCGACTATAAAGTACCGCTCAAAGATCAGATTGCCACCCTGGTCAATGCCGTCCACTTAAATGGTCAAAGCGGGCATCCTTCGGTCAATTCAGTCACCCCCATGGACAACGGACAAGATTCGGGTACTGCCACAGATTATTATGGCAACGCCGGTTCATCAAATTCTTCATCCGATCCTTCAACCAACTCTTATGGCGGTCGCAGCCCACAGTCGGGCTATACAGCTTACAATCAGGCGGGCAGCAATTCTTCCGGCTCACCACGCAGCTATAGAGCCAGCCCCTTACAGCAAGAATATTCTCAGTCTGGCGACTTCTCCACTGCATCAGGCTATCCGCAACCAAGTCATTCTTATCCTGGTGGCTCAAACTATCAGGGTTCTTCTTATCAGCAGCCAGTCTATCAGCAGCCCGGCTATCAACAACAATCTTATCAACAACAATCTTATCAACAAGAACCTTCACAACAAAATCTGGCTCAACAGAATTATTCGCAGCAAGATCAGACAAAACAAAATAAAGGGCATCCCCTGCTCAAAGGTCTTGCCAAAGCTCTAGGTGCAGCCGCCACCATGGCAGTGGGCGCGGTGAGCAGCATGGGTTATGGCTATATGCCTTACGGCTATGGCGGTTACGGCGGCTATGGCATGAACCCTTACATGATGGGAGGCATGCCTTATGGTGGCGGCATGCCCTATGGCTATATCCCCTAAGGAAAAGAAATGAGAAAAGCACAAGTCGGCAGCCGGTCTTGCAGGGAAATCTTGGTTGGCTCTGCCATATCGGCACTATGTGCCATTTCTGCTTGCGGCTTACTAGATTTAAGTTTGCTAGATTTAAATTTGCCGGCCTGCGCCGAAAGCGATAAAGCACAGCCTAAGGCAAGCAAACAAGGCAATGAAAACTATCAAGTCAAAATCGTCGCCCATCGCGGCGGTAAGAAATGGGCGCCAGAAAATACTCTAGCGGCTTTTCGCAAAGCTGTCGAAGCGAAAGTAGACGGTATAGAACTCGATATTCACAAATGCAAAACCGGTGAGCTTGTGGTCATACATGACGACACACTGGAGCGCACCACTAACGGCAAAGGTCTAGTCAAAGAGACGACTTTAGCAGACTTGCAAAAGCTAGACTGCGGCTCTTGGTACGACAATGCCTTCAAAGATGAAAGGCTGCCGCTCTTGCAAGATGTACTGAAATTGGTGGACGGCAAACTCGAAATCAATATCGAGATTAAGAACTGTCCGATGAATTACGAAAATATAGCCGAAGATCTGCTGAAACTTTTGGCAGACTACAAGTACCCAGACAAAATCATGATCAGCTCTTTTGATCACAAAGTGATCAAAGCGATAGCGGCACGCAGCAAGCGTTACAAGCTAGCACTGCTCGGGGACAACATTCCCTATGACATTGCCGGTTACGCCACCAAGGCCGGTGCTACAGCTTGGAACCCCGCCTTCGACTGTGTGCGCCCCGATTCGGTTAAAGATGCCCATGCCGGCAATATTTCAGTCAACACCTGGACCCTCAACAAGAAAGAAGAATGGCGCCAAGCCCTAGACCTAAAGGTCGACTCGATCATCACTGATGATCCGATCGGGCTAAGAGAATATTTGCAAAAGCACTAAAGAGAATTTTCTTTATATAGAATTTTCTCTATATAGATCCTTCTTTATTGCTTTCCTCACTTGCTTGTTCATCTTCATCTTTAGTCTCTAGATCAGCACCAGGTTCAACAACATTACCTTCTTCATCAGGCTCTGGTAGCGAAAGAGGCAAGGTGAACCAAAAAAGTGAGCCGCCATCATCTGGCAGTTCTATACCAATCTGACCACCCTGCGCTTCCACCATGGCTTTGGCGATAGCCAGCCCCAAACCGGTGCCAGAGCGGTATTGTCCATCGCTCGAGCGCAGTTGTTCAAAGCGAGCAAAGAGCTTATGGGTTTGATTTTTCGGCACACCCGGCCCATAGTCGCGCACAGAAAAGCGACAAAAATCGGAAAGATTGGAAATTTCTACATCTATTTGTCCCTGCGGCGGCGAATACTTAATTGCATTCGAAAGTATGTTGCTTAGCACCTGCAAGGTACGATCATAATCACAAAAGACCTCAAGCGATTCGTCCACTGCCAGGTGGAAACAAACCAAGGCTTCATCAGAGAGAGTGGAAAGCCCCTCCAAAGCCCGGTTAACAAGTTCAGAGGCTTTATACGTATCGCTATAAAGCTCCATTTTGCCCGCTTCAATTTTGCGCATATCGAGAATATCGTTAATCAAGCGCATCAAGCGATCAGCCTCATCGGCCGCTATCTTGACCACGGGCATCGAGCCTTCCGGCAAGGCACCGGCAAAGTTGGTCTCAAGCAGACCAAGAGCGGTTCTAATTGATGCCAGGGGCGTGCGCAATTCATGCGAAACCATAGAATAGAAATCGCGCACTCGCTCCTCTACCGCTTTTCTCTCTGTGACATCACGCACGATACCAATCAGTACTGTTTCTTCACCGCGCGAGACATTACTAATACTTATTTCCACAGGCACACGCAGACCATCTCTGGTCAAACCTGACAACTCTCTCACGCCGCTTGTCGGCTTGACGGCACTACCTTCCGGTCCGTCAGCACTGGCAAAACCGAGCATAAAGCCAGGCAAAATAGATTCAACCGATAGACCAACAGGCTGCGCACTGGCAAAACCGAACATCTGATCAAAGACGGCATTAGAGGTTTCAATGATACCATCGGTAGTGACAGTGACAATACCATCAGGCGCGGTCGAAACCAAGGCACGCATGCGCGCTTCCCTCTCGGCAAGAGCGTCCCTAGCCTTATTCAATACAGCCTCAGCTTCTTGCCGGTCTTCCACATAGCGGGTCACCCCGTATTTCAAAAGCAAAAGGGCAACCAGAGATGAGCAGAGAATAACAAAGATACCGCCCATACTGTTGAGGTTATCGCGGTCTAGGTCGCTGAAACGATCGGTCATCTCACGGTTGATTGTGCGAGAGACATCTTTTGCCAGCCATTCCACGTGCTGAGTCATACCCTCTTCATCAAAGCGGCGAGACCTTTCCATCGCCGCCTGCAAACCACTGGCATCGCGCACGCTCATTACTTCCTCGGCGCAACTCTTTCTAAAGCTCAAAGACTCGGTCAGATCTTCAAGCAGCATGACATATTCACTGCGGTCGGAAAATAGCACTTTTAGCTTAGAAATATCAGCTTCAATTTGAGAAAAGGCAAAATAAAAGCGATCTTTAGCGGCAGCTTTACCGGTAAGCAAATACTCTTTCTCGCCTGTTTCACCGCGGGTGAGTTCGATAACCACAGAGTTCAAGAGATCTAAAAGCTGAAACTGCTTAGAGACCAAGTAACTGTTCTGCAACCTATCCACAGACAAACTAAGGGTGGTTGTGCCGATAAAGACAATCACAAAAGCAACGACTACGATAATTGCCGATGTCTTAGTCGTCAGAGAAAGTTGCATAATCTTGACTAATCGACGATGCGATAACCCGCACCACGTTTGGTGCGAATGATGCCGGTTTCGTCTGTATCGCCGAGCTTGCGGCGCAGGGTTTTCATATGGGTGCGCACAGTGTCGACGCTGGCATTAGAATCACTCTGCCAAACCCGGCTGAGAATAGTTTCCAAAGTAAAACTCTGATTGGGATAACGCATCAAAAGCTCAAGCAGGGCAAACTCTTTGGCGGTAAGATCTATCTCTTGTCCGGCGCGAAAAACTCTAGCGGTTTCGGTATCGAGTTCAATATCACGCACGGTCAAAAGCTTGCCGGCATAGGTGACCGGACGCCGCAATAGAGCTTGCACTCGTGCATTCAATTCTACCGGCGCAAAGGGTTTGACAAGATAATCATCGGCACCGGCATTCAGCCCCGAGGCCCGGTCTTCTACAGAACCACGGGCGGTGAGCATCAAAATAGGGGTACGGCCGCCTTGACCACGAAACTGCCTACAAACATCAACACCAGAAAGATCCGGCAGCATCCAGTCAAGAATAATCAGCTCGTATGTATTGACCTTCAACTGGCTTAAGGCAATAAAACCAGCGGCGACATGATCAACCAAATGGCGACCTTGTTCCAACTGCAGCTTGAGAAGTTGACCGAGATTTGTATCGTCCTCAACCAGCAAAATTTTAGCCATGTCAACTCCCAGATCCAACCAGTCCAAATTGTACATCAAACAACTGAATGACCTTTCCAGGCAAAGACTCGAACCATGAAACCGGGGAAATTAGTGTAGTATCTCCCAGCCTGAGCATCTTTCTAGAAAGCGCCTCTTGCATTGAATAATGCCTTGAATCTTCTTGCAGGTAACCAAGATCTCTGTCCGGCACGCCATAAGCGCGCAGCAATTGAAGAGCTTGGTCGACACAATTATTGCCTAGAATACTCCAGCCCATATAGCGAAGACGCTGGGCCAGCGGCTCGACGCAGCCGGGTCTAGCGTCTTCGACAGGCAAGACTTTGGCGGCATGATAAACAATATGTGGTCCGCTTTTCATTGCCGCCAGCATATCTTCACGGCTACCAAAAGCAATCCAAAAATCGGTATCGCCGCCGCGGGGCACATGACTGTACCTGACAAGCTGCCAAAGATTTAGATATGAATGACGGTAGAGATGATCACTCGAACCAAAGACATAGCGACTCTCACCTTCAGCGCCGCCGTCTAGTTGAAAGCCCCAACCAACATGGCCAAAACCCAGCGCTTGCTTGAAATTAATAAAAACGAGCGCTTCCAAATCAACCTCTTCAATTGCCAATCTGTCTTAGCACAGCCAGTTCAGCTTCCAATTGTCCGATTCTGACAAAGGCAGCTTCTAGACGAGACTGGCTGCGTGAGAGCATCTCTAAAGCCAGTTCTAACTGTCCGCTCAATTTGAGCAGCTCGGCATTATTATCTATGCGAGTGTCCATCTTAAAATTGAGACCACCGGTCTCAATCGACATATTGAGGCTGTTGGCGCCGACTTGCCGACTTTCAATATTCTCAATATTTTCGAAATTTTCGACATCAAGAACAGACTGGCTCTCACTAGTATCGGCACATTCGGCTCTCTCTACAAATATTAGTTTCTCTTCCGCCACGCCGTCCTCCGAGTCTTCTCTCGCGCCAGTATGTCTATACGGTCTTTCTCGTGGTCCTTTAATACCCATTTATGCCGACTTTATAATGCGAGAGTGCTGAAAATAGCTTCAGAAGCGCTGTAACGCTGTAAATAGATACAAAATCACTAGAAAAACCCTGGTAATTATCAGACATTTACTACCTGAAAGGGCTTTGCCCCAGAACTGAAAAAAGTTGCCATGAGAGACTTTAGACAATTTTTGGCGGCGGTAAAAATTTTTGTTTGACTGGGGCGTCAAACAGGTAAAACAGATTCATAGGGACCTCTTTTTATATTAGATATAAAAGGAGGCTTGTGATGAATTTGCCCCTGAAAGTCCCATCGCATAATGGCGCATTAAAACAGACCGAATGAACAGACCCTACAAGTCAGGAATCGCTGCGCTCAAGCTGCCTAAGCTTGACCGTCGCCTGCCGACTTTAGAAGAGATCTGCCTCTTTCTCAGCGAATCACAGAAAAACCCAGGAAGAGCGGTCGAGCAACCCTTTGCGGTGGGCAAGCCACTCTACACTTACTGCCTAACATGCCTGGTCGAGAACCCAGGCGAGATACCAAAATGGAGCCTCTTTCAGGGAGATGGTCCCTCCGGCGATTCACTCTGGTCGCACCAAACCGGCGACGCGGGGCTGGTGCGCAACTTCATTTTGAAAGAGTGCCCGGAAGAGGGCGACAGCAGGCAGTCGCAAAGCACCACTTTTGGACCGACCGCCCAGACTGCAGCCATAAGCTTGACCCGATTGCAAGCGATGCAGGCGGCAAAAGAACCACCCAGAGAGGCGGGAGGCAGCCAAGAGCCTCAAGGTTATTTCAAGTCTCACAGCCACCCCGGTCACAATATTCAGGAAGCAAAAGTGGAAGCCAGAACGGAAGCCAAAGAAGAATTGGAAAAGAAAGCCCCGGAAATTTCGCCTGAGCCTGCCACAGGCTCTGCTAATGGTTCTTATGGTTCACCTGTCAATGCAGGAACCGGATATAGCAACGTCAATAATGGCGGCAATAATAGCGGCAATAACGGCGGAAACGGCAATAGCAGTCTCGCCTCCGGTTCCAATCCCGCCCTCGGCGCTTACCCCCGCACCCCCAGTGGCGGTCTTCTAAATTCAAACGAAGTCGGCACTGTGAGCGGTTCCCGACCGCCAATCAGCGCCTGGGGAGTCTCGCCCCAAGCCGGCGCCCTCATCGGCAATAAAATCGAGAACCTGCCCCTACCGAGTGACCAGACTCCAGCAGCGCCGCCGCCAACTGCAGTTGCCCGCCCCGAAATCAAGATGACTTATGGCGTCGAGCAGACCGATACAGCCAACTATCATTCATCGATTCTGCCTAAATCTTTCACAAACCCGCCGCCCTACACCAAACGCCCGCCCACATTGGAAGGGGCGCTGACCGACATGACCCCGCCTAGCCTTTTGCAAAGTATGCAGATAGGCAAAATGACCGGCGTTCTCATGGTTGTCTCAAACGAAGACATGGTTGAAGTTTACTTTGAAGAAGGCGCCCCGGTGCATGCCATAGCCCCCGACTCTAAGGGCGAAGCAGCGGTGATGGAACTGCTTACCTGGGACATCGGCAAATTTGCTTTCTATCCAAATGAGCGCACCACCGAAAAATCGATTCGCCGCCGTATGGAAGGCATGCTCATGGAGTCGGCCCCCCTCACCGACCAGTACCGCTATCTGCACGAAGTCGGTCTGACCATGGATTCTTATGTAATTCGCCGACATGGACCGATATCGGAAGCCGAATTTGAGCAGCGCATGGAAAGAGGCGCTCGCATGGACATGGCGAAGCAAAAGCAGTTCTATCAGCTCATCGACAATAAGAGCACTCTCTTTGATCTCTTGCGCAAGATGCCCATGCCGAAAGTAGAGTGGATTCCCACCCTATACAACCTCATTTGCTGCGACCTTGTCGCTCCGGCAAGCAGCCACAAAAGAGATGCAACGATACCATCTTTAGAGTCACTCGGTGTCGACCGCGCCCCTATAGAAAGAGCACTGAGAGCCCTAAAGCACCCCGAGACAGGACTTTACGACTATCCGGTCATCTGGCACTTCATCGAGCAAGAATATTGTCGCCATGAACATACTAATAGCCCTTTCTGTCTGATTATGTTCGAAATGCGCTATCGCACCCAAAACGGGCTTGAACTCTTGCCGCCCCAAGCTGTGCAAGAAGCAGCAAAACGCATCGATACGGTAAAACGCAACATAGATATATTGGCCCATTTTGAGCCGCCCACTTTCATCTTGCTGTTACCGGCTACCCAGGTCTCAGCCGCCACACTGGTGGCCAAGAGACTCTGCGACATACTCTGGGATTCATCACTGGGCGGCAATCTAGACACTCGCAGTCTGGCCCTGGCCTTTGGCGTCGCCGGCTTGCCGGAAGAGAATCTCGACCTTGCCGGTCTGCTCAACCAAGCGAGAGAATCGCTTAACCAAAGCAAGCGCAGCGGCAGCCCAGTGGTCTCGGCAGGCAAGAAAGCCTGATTGGGCGAAGCATATACTGATAGCTCACCACCAAACTAAGCTTGCTAAAATATAGGTATGAGAACCCAAAGCGACGAGCAAGAAGAAAAGCGAGCCAGGCTTGATTTAGAAAATCAGTCTGCCTTGCTTGGCGAAGATTCTAATCAAGATTCTAATCAAGGTTCTAACAAAGACTCTGGCGAGCTTGCTCAAATAATAGAGAAAGCAAAAGGCAAAGACATTATCTTCTTTGACGGCGTCTGCGGGCTTTGCGACCGTTTTGTGCAGTTCGTCCTCGAGCATGACGACGGACACTTTTATTTTGCCTCCTTGCAAAGCCCACTAGCTAAATATGTACTAGCACGCCACGGCGTCGACACCAAGGTCTTGAGTTCGGTCTATCTGGTGAGAGACGCCCTTGGACCGCAAGAGCGGCGCTATAAACGCTCAGAGGCAGCCCTACGCATAATGGGTGATTGCCGCGGTGCAAGCAGTCTTCTCAAAGGTTTCCTAGTCATACCGACCTTTTTGAGAGATCCGGGCTATAACCTTGTCGCCGCAGTGCGCTATCGCCTCTTCGGCAAAAGAGATGCCTGCCGCATTCCCGCCCCGCAAGAGCGAGATCGCTTCCTCGACCTCTAGACTATAATATTTGGGTCTGTCAAAACCGGTCTCATAAAGCACAATCTTGCCCAGCACCTTCCACTTACTTAAGCCAGAAGACCTGAAAGAGAGACTCAGTCAGGGGCAAGTCCCGCTCGTCTTGGACACCCGCCCCGTTGAAATATTCGCGAAAGGAAGTCTGCCTGGATCGCTCAACCTGCTTTGGGAAGATACCTGCTGCAAACCACAAATAAAAGTAGCGCCGGTCTTGCATACCCCGGGCTATTGGGGCAATCTAGACGAACCGGCTCTTGAAAAACTAGCCCAAACGATAGGCGCATTTGCCGGTAATGAAGATGAAATAGTGGTGGTCGGCTCCGGTCACAGAGACAAAGGCAGAGAAGGACGCATAGCTTGGACCTTAGCCTATATGGGGGCAAAGAGAGTCAGCCTGCTCGACGGTGCTGTAGAACCGTTATTAGCTGGTGCCCAGGGCAAATACCCAGGCAAGCAAGCAAGTAAAGAGGCGCCAAGCAGCCACCATAGCAAATTCAAGCTCGCTCTAGACGAAAAGCGGCGCATCAAGATGCCCGAGCTGAAAAATCTTTTGCAGACTCAAGCCCAAGCAATAAATCTAGTAGACACGCGCAGCCTCCCCGAGTTTAATGGAGACAGCTATGACTACCAGCCGCGCAAAGGGCATATACCAGGTGCAATTCTCTTTCCCTACGACGACATGTTCTCCGGCAAGGAAAAATTGAGTTATATAGAAAAGGACCAATTTCTCTCTAAAATTGCCGCAGTCGCGGACAAGCCTACTATTTCATACTGCGAAGTAGGAGTAAGGGCGGCACTTTATGCAGTTTTGCACGAGATCTACCAGGGTCAAGTAGTGAGAGTCTATGACGGCTCAATTATGGAATGGGGTGCCCATAGTGAGCTAGCCATGAGCGGTGCTCAGTAATGGCGGCAAATATAAGCGCTAGCCCAAATAGAGCGACAAACAGCACAGCCTTCAAGCTTATGCAAACAGCCAGGGCAAGGGCAGCACAATCGCTAGCACTGACCGGCAATTTAGCTCTTTCACTAATTTCACTAGCCGCCTTCATTGCCACTAGCGAAGGTGGCACCGCCCTAGCCCAAACAAAAGGCAGCAGCTATGACAGCCTCTTGCGCCAAGCCACGCAAACAGCCGACAACGGCAATATGCTGCAAGCAATAAACAATCTTACTTTGACAATAGAAAAGTACCCCAATCGCCCCGAGGCTTTTTTGCATAGAGCGCTTGTGCGCAGACAAATTGGTGACCTAAAGGGCGCCCTGCTAGACCTCGACAAGGCTTTAGCTCTGCAACCAAACTATGTCTCAGCCTTAATTCAAAGAGCGGCGGTAAGGCATCGCTTATCAGATTCGAAAGCCGCCAAAGTTGATATCGAACGAGCTGTCAGCCTCGCTCCGGGCAATGCCCAGGCTTATGCCGAGCGCAGCGCCATCAAGTACGCCTTAGGCGATCTGCAAGGCGCTCTAGCCGACTACAATACCTCCGCCACCATTAATCCCGAAATGGGTAAACGCTTCAATAAAGCACTCAAGCCTACTGTAAATGCCGGTTTCAATGACTATGTCAAAGTCAATGCCGATCAAGATAGCAAAGGCGATAGCAAAGGCGAGAGCAAGGCAGAAAGCAAACTAGAAACCAAACCAGAGACTAGGACAGAAACCAGGGCAGAAAATAAGGCAGAGCCGATAAAAAATATTGCTATCCGCACTTCCCAGATTCAAGCCGATTTCAAAATAGAAGGCAACGGGCTCACACCAGATGCAGTACCACCTCAATTAGCTCAGTTTACCTCTGGTCAAGCCGGACAAGTACAAAATCAAACAATCAATACAGACAAAGTCAAGCTGGTTAAGCGGCAGCCCCTCAAGGCAATTGGTTCAAATTCAGCCAGTTTACAGACCAATCTGCAGACCAATCTGCAGGCTCACAACCAAGCTCAAAGCAGAGCTAAAAACTCAACCTTTGGCGGGCAGCCGGCAAAAGCCGAGAGCGCCAATGCACAGTCAAAAATAAATAGCAGCCCCGGCAAGTACACAAGTCGCGAACTGGCCCACCTCAATAACGAAGCAGCCAAAGCCATAAGTGCCAAGCAATTTGATAAAGCAATCGACATGCTAGAGAAGATTGTCAGCTCATCGCCAGGCTATATGCACGCCCGCGACAATCTAGTCATTGCTCACAATAACCGTGGACTGCAGCAAGCCTTGCGCAATCCCAAAGAAGCAATCAAAGAATTTCGTGCCGCGCTCTTCTTAGATACAGCCAGAGAAGTATCAAGGCGCAATCTCAATTCGATGATGAAAGAAGCAGGGCTGAACCCACTTGATGCCGCCGAGCGGTCACGCGAAGCTGCCAAACTAATCGAAGCCGGTGACCTGGACGGTGCCTTCGTAGAACTATCTGAAGCCTTGCGCCTGCAAAACGATCGCGGCACACGCATGCAATTAGCCAGACTAATCGACAAGATGGAAAATCGTGATAGCGAGCAAGCCGCCTTCGCCATTTTGGAAAACAGCCCGCCCACAAGCGCCTCAAACTCTCAGCCTAATGCGCAGCCTTATATAGAAGAACAAGCGGCACCAAGCCAAGAAAGCAGCACTAAACTGGCTCAAGCCAATGAGCCGGCACAAACAGTTCAAAGTGATCAAAACAATCACAATATTCCAAATACTCCAAATGAGACGCCTGTCCCGCCTTCAAACATTTCGGCGGCAGAAACGGCCAAATCTGAAATAGACACGCAGCCATCTCAGTCATCTCAGTCAGCTCCGCCGACTCAAACAACTCAGTCATCTCAAACTCAGCCAACTCCGGCTGCCCCACCGGCAGTGACTGCGTTAATAGATAACCGCCCGCCGGCCTTCGACAGCGAGAGCTTGCTTTCTCGCATAGAAACTTCGCCTGATGACGTACTGATTGTCGCCAAACAGTTTTTAGAAGAAGGCAATTACCGAGACTCTGAAATAATTTTGTTGAAGCTTGTCGAGGCCATCGCGCACAAAAGCGAGACCCAGCCCGATGCCGTAAACAAAAGCATGGAAGCTGTGCGTGAAATAGCTTTGGAGTCGCTCGCCCTTATCTATCAAAAGCAAAGCCGCCTTGAACAAGCCGAGACGAAACTGAAAGAACTGCTCAAACTGGTTGAAAGCAAGAGCCGCGACGAACTGCATATGGGCAAAATTAATTCAGATCTAGCCCGTCTCACCAAGACTATGGGCAAGTTGGAAGAAAGTGCCGCCTATGAGGCCAAGGCTAATTTGATCTTGAACAAGCTCTCAAACAGCCAGCAGTAATTACATCTTTTCGTACCAGACCGGACCGTCATTAGCCGGTTTATCTTCTTGTGCACCGCCGGCAGTGGCAGCAACAGCGCCGCTGTCATCGGGCAGATGATCTAGCAATCTAATATATAGCTTAGCCATCTGTGCTCTTTCTTCGTCGGCCCAAGGCAGAGGGCGAAACTGATCGAGCACGGCAAAAACTTCAGAGCGAGTCTTGCACGACTGCACTTTCTTAAACCAATCCTGCAAATTGAGCTGTGTCATAAGACCCTCTTCGCTATCTTTGAGAAAGTCGCCTAAAAAAGTAGAACCCGCAGGTTATGCGAGTTCTACATCATATCTAAAAGCTCTTGAGTGCGCTTTACACAACTCTTACTCTAGGAATTATTTTCCTTCGAGTTCGCCAAGGCTGAAAGATTCGGGGTGGAAGGGAGTTTCAAAGCCCTTCATGAAGCCGTTTTTGATACCGTAGTAGGTACCTTTAACGCCACCAACCACAAGACCGGCGGGGAGGGTGAAGACGCTAACCAGGAGGCAAGCGGGACCACACTCTTTGCCTTTGATCGACTCAGCACCTTTGCTGGTCAAGTCGATGTAGGACTTGTAAGACTCACGTACTACAGCCACGGGAGTACCAAGCACGGTACCGGCTACGACACCACCAACTCTGGTGGGCAGAAGTGCACCCTGGGTTACTTTCTCCATGGCATCATCAGCGGCCATCACGGGAGCAGCAACCGAAGCTGAAGCAACCATAACCATCGCCAGACCCAATACTTGCTTTTTCACAATGAACCTCCTCATAAGCTCACTTGTTGGTAAAAATTATCGCTTGACGTCCAATACTTAACTTCATCTCACAGACTAGCTATATATTGGGACAGGAATTGCCTCTCGTCAACCTTACTCTTTTTATCGAATGTTTATCGGACAGTGCGCTTTCGCCTAGGTCCAGATTCATCACTCTTGTCATGCTGCTCGTATCTTTTTCAAGGTTACGGATAAACCGGTCGCCAAGTGCCGGATACGGCAACAATCATATTGTCGTCAAACATTTTTCCATGTTAGGGCCTAAAACTCAAGCAGACTCTTAAAGGAAAGAAAGTTGCATATCGCTAATAAGCACGGCGATAGCGATTTAGCTATATTGCGTATAGAGACAGAACTTGAGGGCAAGCCATTCAGCCCAAAATCTGTCCTTGTATATGGTGTCAGGTAAAGAAATTTGCTTGAGCGTTGCAACATCTTCATACAAACTAGCCAGGCTAATTTCATGCTCGCTAAAGAAATTGACATGACCGCCCCGCGGCGGCGATACAATCGAGAGCTGCGGGCACCGCACCATCTGTAGTGCCAGAGGGGCAAATGACTGTGCATAGGGCACAATCGGATCATCTTGGGCGGCAACAATCAGTGTCGGAATCTTCACATCGGGCAAAACACGCATGGCACTTGCCGCCTGATAGTAAGATTCGGCACAGTCATAGCCGGCATCGATTGCCGTGAAGTAATTATCGAACTGCCGCAAAGACTTTATTTTCTTCAAACGCTCAAGATCATAAGTACCGGGGAAAAGCCGTTCACGCTCAATAATTTTCTTCTTGAGAGAAAGAAGAAAATTGAAGTCATAGAGCCGGCTTGCGCCCCTCTCAATCGCCTTTACAGACTCGACCAATTCCACCGGCGGTGATACCGCCACCACAGCTTTAAATAGGCGACGGAGGCGGTGGTCCTGGCTTGTACCTTGCTCACCGGCAGCCTTAAGCACCAGATTGCCGCCCAAAGAAAAGCCGCAGGCATAGATATCGCGATAACCGAAGCGTTCCTTGAGATAAAGCCCGATGGCAAACAAATCGCCGCTGAGACCGGCATTATAGAGGGTGGTACAAAGACTAAAAGTATCTTCGCAATTGCGCATATTCATGCGAAAGACATCAAAGCCTGCCAGATGCGCCTTATAGCCGAGTCCGTTGACATAAGGGGCGCGGGCGGTTCCCTCCAAACCATGCACGACAATCATGAGAGGACGCTCAGAATGCCCCTCGCCGCCATGGCTTTCTGAGTGTCTATTCAAATATCCGGTGACCCAATTGTCACGATCGACTTCTATTTGTAATTTCTCACCGTCGCTCAAGACCGGGCGTGCAGCCAGCAGGGCGGGCACGATCGTCATAGCATGACCGTTCTTGAGACCGGGATGCGGCTTAAAATGTGGCGATATTTTTTCTATTGCGGTCATAATATAATAGATGGCATAGTCTCTGACTTTAGCAGCATTTTGGTCCAAGACCCGCTTATGTTATACGACGGCGAACCTGCATTTTTTGGAATGTTCCTGATCTTTGCGATCCTGGTACTACTGGGAATCGCCCAAAATCAGGGCATTTTGCCGCCTCTGCATTACTAAGTAAAGCCGAGGGGACCGTGCAAACTCTATATTTTGCAAAACGCATACTACCTTTTATTTTGGCGTTCAGCGCCACTTGTTTGGTTGCTAGCGGCTGCGCGCCCGAGCCGGTCGACATGGCTCTCACTCAAAATGTCAGAGTCGAGATGGTGGACTGGCACGTGGCTGGGCTTTGGGTCATTAACTGCCCGGTGGTCTGGTTCAGGGTCTACAACTACAACAATGTGCCGATTCACGACATCACAATCAGCTATGTCACCTACGACTTTGAAGCAAAGCCGATGGACCACGGCACTTATACCATCGACGGCACTGTGGCACCGATGGGGCTGAAAAACTTCGTTGAACAATATGTAGGTCTGGTCAGCGTCGAAAGCGACAGACTGTCAATCAAGTTGGAAAGCGTGAAAGCCGGCGAAGGCGGCGGGCACTAAATAAAGGCTCTTACATTCTAGGTTTGGGGCGGCAAGATGTTTCCGCCGCCTAATAATACTTCTCTTCTTTTGAGAGAGACCGCCATATTGCATAAGCAACCAAGCCGTAAAGCACACAAAGAATGGCAAATGTGACCATCGGCATCTTCTGATAGATGCGGGCAAAAGGCCTGATAAACATATCGACGAAAAATATAGCCAAGTCAGTGAGCCTCCCGAGTAAAACCATTATATGCAGCAAGAGCGCTTATGGGCGCTGCATTACGCAAGGTTTACAAGAGGAAGGTTTATTTTGCTCTAAGCCGAGAGCGGCTTAAGTACTAATTTAAATATTGGCATCAGATTTGGCTCAAATACCGGCTCAAGTATTAGCTTTTATTACTTTAGCGCCTAAATTTACTGTCGCCAATATTTGTGATTGCGCATCCAGCGCTCAGCCAGTGCAGGTGAGATCAAATGCGGGTTAAACATCATCATGACGCCGATAAGCAGAAAGAGAGTCAGACCGGCGGACAGTATAAAGAGCATCATAAATGCTTTTAATTCTCGCTAAGGGGAAGCACGAAAATTACCAATCACTGAAAGAGAGCAGCTTTTCATTCCAGCAAACTTTCAATAGAAATAAATAATACACCTGCTTAGCGAAATGTCATATCAAAAAAGCATAAAAGCGGTCAGTTTTTATCTACCGCTTTTATGAAACCCGGCTAAGAAAGCCGGTTTAAACGCTACTCATATTACAGAGAGCTGACCAACTAGCGCTGGTGATCGAGCACCACATCAACGTGCAACACACTCGAAGCCTGCTTGGATACTACAGTTGTAGTACCTTCATCATCGCCATGATGAGCGTTATTCACCTTGGGCGCAGACTCGCCGGCGGCATGACTCGATGAATTTCTAGCGCCAGAAGCCGATGAAGAACCTGATGAAGATCCAGAAGAGGAAGTCGAAGCTTTGGCAACTTTATTCACTCGGCTGATGCCAGATGTTTTCGCAACCGGCTTCTTCTCTTTCTTTTCAGTGCTTACCTTGATTGGCACCGGTGTCGGATCGGCCTTGGGTTCATCTCTGATTACAGGTGGAGCATCGATGCGAGGCGTGTTGTAGCTAATATAGATTTTGGCAGGCACTAAATCTTTACTGCCTGTTTGGGCTGAAGCAATCATAGTCACCTGTCTTTGCGGCTTGGACAGATAGGCTTCAGCATCAATAGGTGTACGCGAAAGCAAGAGTGTGAGCTTCTCGGTACCAGGATTATCATCAAAAGTCAGATAACCGCTCTCGGGCAAAGTGTACTCTTTGCCGCGCTCGAGCCTGTTGTTTTCTTTGCTTGAGGGGTCGGGAAAGAGCACCGCTTTTTCATTGACGCTGCCCTGGCTGAGCAAGATATAGGCATAGCCGTCGATATTTGACTTAACATGAAAACGAATCGAATCACCCGAGCGAAACTGAGTCTTATTGGTGACACGCAAGACGCTATGTCCGCGCTTCAATTCAATCCAATAGCGCAAGCCGGTATTAATTGTCTCGGTCGGTCTATCAAGCTGTTGAAAGAAGAGACCCTTAGCTCCTTCAGGAGGAGCTTCCGAATAAGCACTCTCCGAGCCACTTTCTGCACCTTCAAGTTGAGCATATGCAACCTGCGGGTTGACCGCCAGGCTCATTACCAAACTGAGAGCAAAAGCGCCGACCAGCGTTTTCTTCAGCCCATAATTTTGCTTTGATTGAGGTGACATCACTTTCATTTACTCCCCTTATTTCGGACCGCGGAGACAGCTCCAGTCTATTTTGCCATCTTTGCCATATTTTCGCGACCTATCCGGTCGTAGAGGCTCTACCGCCTAAACGAACACATTAGGAAGGAGCCAGAAAAACTATTGGGTCGCCTTATGCTTAAGTTCCATCAGCCTCAAATAGACCGAATCGCCCATCAGACCAGACAAACCGACCCGCGAAGTACCAGGGTCTGCAAAAAAGCGCGGACCAAGCTTATCGACATTGGTCTCGACCCCGTCGATATAATCGTCGGTGCTGAGTAGTTCGAGCGCATGCTTGACGAAAGGTTCATATATAGACTGGTCGCTCAAAAACCGAGCTTTCTGGCTGCTCGCCACAAAAATAAAGCGCTCGGTACCCGCCGTCTTGTCAAAAGTAAAAGCCTGAAAAGCCTTGCCCTTCTCATCTTGAGAGGCTTCGCCCCCAAGCGCAATATTTATCGACTTTCCTTTTTCTAAAAGCTGATCATGAGCTTCGATTGTCGGGTAAATCAAGGCAACACTGCCCGAATTACCGCGGTAGAGACAGTAAACATAGCTAGGCGTATCGGCTGTCACTTCCAGTGAAAACTTTTCGTTGCCGCTAAAGACTTCGTTATTGGGCGACTTGTGCCGCTGGCAAGTGGGCGCTGCCGCATCACTTACCCATTCGAGCATCTCGACTCGTACCCGAGGAATATCGGGAAAAGAAAGCCCCATATTAGGAATAACATTGGGCTTAGGCAGTGCCTGCGCCCCCGCCCAGGTGAGACCCATCACCACAGCCGTGGTCAGCAAAGAAGAAATAATCGGCAAGGGAGCCGGCTGCACAACCACAGCGGGCGCGCCCACCACACCAGCGGCAGGCAATCGCAACTGCGAGGCTCTAGCGGCAGGCATGCGGGTTTGCGAAGCACGAGCGCTGGGACGCTTCTTGCCCTTGGGCTCCAACTCGTCAATTAGACGCTGTCCGCAGCCTTTGCAAAAATTGGCCAGCTCCATCGAAGAGCGTCCGCATTTAGGACACTGAATACGCACCACTTCTCTTATGCCGGCAAGCTTACCGGTGCCGGGCTTAGAAATATCAGTGGCGGTGAGCTTCTTGACCAACTCACCTTCGCCGGCATTACGCAAACACTGCACCACCGACTCGATCCAAATCATCTGCCCAAGAGCAACACTATCTTGCACTTGGGCATCTTTCGAAATCGCACCGCAGTGCATACCAATTACACTGCCGTCTTTGAAAACAGGGCAGCCAGAGGCTTCTTCGGGCAAGCCGATATTATGCACAACATGGGAAGGATTCTGATCTTTAGCACTGCCAAGCAAGACGCCGCGACGCAACAAAGGCGCCATCGAAGCATCTTCCACCCAAAGGGCGGTGACCATATCATTCGGCGAAAGCGGCGTATCAAGCCCCAACTGCATCGGTCTCTTTTCAGACTCACGCACAAAAGGCGCTTCGTAATAGCTAATTTGTCTGGTCTTTATTAGCTCTTGCAAAGTGGAATAAATGGCAAAATCATCGAGCCCGCAAAGCTGCCAAAGACTGCCAAGCGGCGTGCCGCCGTCGATAAAGGGCCAAACAATCCGACAAGCATCGCGACAATCGGGCGGCAAAATATCGTAATTTGGCTGTTCCTGGCGCTTTGAAAAGAGACTGCTGGGTCCGCCGACAATGGCGGTCAACTTCTCAAGTTCGTCCATGCGCCGCAGGGCTTCGATCAAAAGCATGTCGGGCGGTCTGGAAATTTCAGAGCCGGCGCTCCAGTCGGGCACTTCGTCGGTGGCAAAATGAAAAAATCCGGCTAATCTGTGATTGATAATCTGATAGAAAGCCGACTCATTGAGAAGACCGCGATAAAAAACTTGCTTTATCTTGCCGCCCTGGCAATAAATCTGCCCGATAGTGCGAAAACGCTCGTCCATCAAAGAGAGCGTGCCTTCTTTGCGGGCATTGGTTATAGTCTGCAAAACCAAAGGCAGCTCAAGCTCAGAAAGAGACCCAGCCAAACCACCATCCCGAGAGGGTTGAAAGCGCTCAAAGCTATAAACCACTTCTCGGGCTATCTCTTCAGAGACATCGCCGCCAGCTTCTTGCAGTTTCAAAATAGCGACATTGTTCTGCTGCAATGGCAAAGCCGGATAGGGAGCAGCCAGCGCCTGCTTAGCCCGGGCGGTCAGCTCTTTCAAGTCGAGATCGGGATGAAAACTGATGGACCGCACCGAGTATTCTTTTCCACTGGTGGGAAAGCGCAAACGCAGCGCCGGCAGCAGCTCGCGATAAAGAATCAGGGCATGGGCGGTGGTTACAACCGTATCGCCGTCAACCTGAAAGGCAGCACAAAGCGGCTCACGCACTGGCAGAGTCTGGTCATAAACCATGCCTACAAAGCTTGCATGTTTGGTCAGGTCGTCATTCATCACATCTAATAGTACAAGAATGGCAAAATTTAAGTAACTCTAGCCCCTCTGGATATTCCCTTGAAAACAAAAGAATCGCAGACAGCGAAAAAGCAAGAAATTGAAGTGGCTGGGGTGGACTACAGCGCCGCAAGCAAAGACCCAAATGCCACATGGCTAAGCCTCGGGACCCTGTCAAAAGACAGCAAAGGCCTGCCCACACTGGGCTTGGGGCATATTGAGAATACAGGATCAATAAAAATCGCGGCATCTCTTTTGAAAAATAAACCGATATCGGTTGGTTTTGACTTTCCCTTCTCCACGCCAAAAATTTTCCAAGCCTACCTAGCCCAAAATTCAAGCCCCAACGCAAGTCAAACCGGCGCACAGCAATCGATTCAAGCGCCAGCGAAAGGAAAAACACAAAGCCAAAGATATATACATCAAATATCTTTTGAACACCTATTGAATATCGCCAACTTGTTCAGAACAGAGTCGAAGCGACTGGGAAGAAAAGAGCCACTGCGCCTTACCGACAGCCTGGTTAGTCCCAAGGCAGCAAGCCCGCTTCATTTGATCAATCCGGGCATGCTCAAAATGACCTGGCAAGGCTCTGCACTGCTGCAAGAAATGCAAGACAACGGTTACCTAATTGCCCCATTCGATACAGGCTCAAGCCATTGCCCAAACCAAAAGGTGGTCTATGAGACTTACCCCAGCGCCATCTTAAAGGCACTAAAGCTGCCCTACCAAAAATATAAAGGTAAAGACAGCCAGGCTCGCGAGCTGCGGGCAGAAATCGTGGAAGGGCTGACCAAGTTACACACTGTAAAGAGACTGAATTGGCTAGGGTTGAAGCTAGTAATCAAGCCATCTCTGAGAACAGTCGCCCTCGATGATGACAATGCCCTCGATAGTCTAATAGCGGCTACTGGTGCGGCAATCACCAGTCTTTACCCAGAAAGAGTTTCGCCTCACATTCTCTTAACAAGCCCTGAACACCGCCACCTCTTTGAAGAGGCCTTAGCAGAAGGTTGGATCTACGTGCCCTACCCTTTGATCGATAAGCTATAATGCTTTCCAGCCCGTTGGTACATTCCACTGTGTACCACTTGAAAGGCTTTGTGCGCCCGTAGCTCAGTGGATAGAGCCCCCGCCTTCTAAGCGGACTGTCGTTGGTTCGAATCCAACCGGGCGCGAGTTTTTAAAACTGCTCCGCAAATGCACAAAATATCTCCAGCAAAGATTGTTCGACGCACCGAATGCACGGTTTGAAAGTCGGGCGAGCTTCCTGACTCGCTCGCCCGACCTTCAAACCGTAGTAAACAATTGATCCCGCCGCTTTACCTGTAAGGACAACACTTAACTAATGCCTTACAGCGACTCAAGAGCGGCTGCGTGCTTAGCTGCGCTGTCTTAACATAGAGAATTTGGACGCGAAAAGGTGAGCTAGCTACTTTTCGACCAAACCCGGCAATGCTAAAACTGTAACAAACCTGAACGCAACCGGCGCAGCATCAAGCTTTCGCAGCAGAGTCACTTTTTCATCCCGCCTAAAAACGGGGGCTTTGCGTCGGCTACACCTACACAAAGAGAATTGATTTATGCCAATTTCACTGATCATCTTGCTTGTCTCGTTTGCTCTGGGTGCGCTTGCCCGCGCCCTACTAGACGACTCATTCACCCACAACGCGCCCCTCGGGTTGGGACTGACACTTATATTCATGCTCAATACCAGCGCAGCAATAATCTCTCTTTTATTTATAAGGAAAGAAAACAAAAGAGCGCTGCTTTTCTTTATACCGGCAGCGCTGCTTTCGCTAGGTCTCAGCCTCCACGACTCAGCTTGGCTGCAAGCACTCGACCTGGCAGCAATTTCGATAAGCACCGCCTTTGGTGTATACGCCAGCATCAGCAAAGAGCCAATGCTGGCAGGGGTAATGAAGACAATACAGAACTATTCCAGCGGTGCCATCGCCCCGCTGCTGGCTGCCATCGAACTGGTTTCTGAAAACATAGCCAAACGCACGCTCATGAACGAAGAAGCAAGTCGCATCTTTGCTTTCATAATGAAAGGCAGTCTTATCGCCACGCCCTTCTTGCTGGTCTTTACCGGTCTGCTTTGCTCGGCAGACGCCGCTTTTGCCAAGCATCTAGGCGATTTCATAAAGCTCTTCGACCTAGCAAGAATACTTGAACTCAGCGTCACCACAACTTTGCTTTCAGGTATGGTCGGCGGACTGCTCTGGTCTGTGGCTCAGTGGACAGCCCAATCAGAGACAGCTCAAGCAGAGAAAGCTCAAGCAGCGGCAGCTCAAGCAACGGCAGCGCAATCAGAGGCAGCTCAAGCAGAGAAAGCGCAATCAGCGGCAGCGCAATCAGAGAAAGCGTCAGGGCTTCCAGTCGATCTAGCAAATGCCGGGGGCGGGAATTTAAGGGGGGAGAATTTGCCCCGGGGTCTGACGATTGCCTTGCCCGAAATGGCAACAGCTCTGACTTTGCTGAATATATTGTTTGGTGCCTTTGTCTGTGTACAAATCAAATATCTGTTTGGCGGCGCCCAACTGGTGCAAATCACTTCGGGATTGACCTTTGCCGAATACGCACGTCGGGGCTTTTTCGAACTTTGCACGGTCTCGGTCTTGATGCTGCCTCTCTTGCTGAGCGCCGACGCCATTTGCCCACGCGCCAGCAAAAAGGCAAAAATAGTCTTTAATGGGTTGGTCTCAACCACCGTGTTATTGCTACTGACCATAGTGGCATCAGCCATCGAACGCATGCAACTCTATTCAAGCGAATATGGCATGAGCGAGCTGCGCTTCTTCACCACGGCTTTCATGTTTTATCTGGCGACAATCTTCGTAGCCTATCTTGCATCGGTCATAAAGACTCAGCGTCGCATCTTTGTTCCAGCCACCTATGCCCTAGGGCTAATCTCAATTGCGACACTGCATGTGGTGAATCCCGAGTATCAAATCTCACAATCAAACATGAGCAGACCCGCCGACAAAATCGATACACAGTACCTGCTATCGCTAAGCTGTGACGCCCTGCCGCCCATCGTCGAGCAACTGCCGCGACTGCCCGAGGCAGCGCGCAAAGAGACAGCCAGTCAGTTATTAGCGCGGCTCAAAGGTGCATGGAAGACCGACTGGCGAGCCTTCAACTTGTCGCGAACGACAGCCTATCTAAAGGTGAAAGAAGCCGAGCCGACCTTAAAGAAATATGCAGGAATGACCGAAGTTTCGCAGGCTAGTAAATAGAAACCAAATATCTGTAAGTGACTAACGGTAAGTAACTAATAGAAGCAAACAAATCAGATTACTTAGAAAGAAAGAGAATATATGAATCACTATCAAATCAACAAAAAATATCTCAAGCAGCTTGTGGCAAGACATGTCAAAGAAGGCTTTCTGAAACGCAAGCAGATAATCGAGCTGGTGATCAATGAATTTCAGGATTTAGACGACAACATCTATAATGATGATGCTGCTGATGATGCAACCGGCAATCTAAACGGTGATGCAGCTGCAAATCAGCTCGACCTGATAGCCAACAATCGCACGCGTCGACTACGTCAGCTAGAACTTTGGACCGACCACGCCCTGGCGCAGCAGCGAGAAGAAGAGAGGCGATATCCACCGCTTACAGACTGCGACCGCATCGAACGAGCGTTTCAAAAGCTGCAAGAGCAGAACATAATTGCCAGACAACATTTCAGTTGCTGCAATAGTTGCGGGCACCGCCAAATTGAAAGCGAAGGCATAAAGCTAATGATGCGCGGGCAAAAGAAACGCGGCTATGTCTTTTATCACAAAGACGACACCGAAAGGGCTGCACGCTCTGGCTTGCTTTATCTAACCTTTGGTGCCTTCACCGAACTAGCTCTCGATGAAGAAAAACTAGAGAACCAATCTTACATTCGCAGCAAAATTAAAGGCGACACCAGAGGCGAAATTAAAGGCAAAACCGAACCAGAAATCGAAACCGAAACCCAAATAGATACGGATAGCGAGGAAAGAAAGAGCAGCACTAACGGACAAAGTAGTCAAAGTGGTGGAAGTGCTCAATCGGATTCTTTAGGTCGACTAGGTCAATCGGGTCAATTGGGTCAAGCGGGTCAATCAGGTCAATTTGGTCCTTCGAGTCAATCGGGTCAGCTGCGTCCACTGGGTCAATTTGATCAACTAGGTCCATTGAGTCAACTAGAGCGCAATCAACAGATAGGCGAAATAGTCCAAGAAACTCTCGCCAGCGAAGGGCTGGAAGTGAGCTGGAGCGGCTCGGCTTTGCATCGCATCTCGGTGACACTCAACTGGCAAAAGCGCAGAAAAGATGCAGTTGGTCTTGAGAACGATAGCAGCGATCGCGAGAAGAGCGACAGACAGGGAAGTGGCAGTTTCAAGCGGAAACGAGCCAACCTGAGGATAGTCGGCTAACATGGCAAACATGAACGCCGCTGCCAAAAGGCTTAAAGAGGGCAAGGACTTGAAGAGCACAAATGGTGTAAAAAGCAAAAGTCCACTAGAAAAGAGAAAGACAGGCAAAGTGCGGAAGCTTGTAATCTGGCTTGGGTTGTTCCTATGCTTTGCTCTTTCTGTGGACGCGCTTTTATTTCCGCGTCTATGCTGCGGCACCGCCCCTGCTACCACTTATAATCGCGGCGCAAACGGCATATGGTTACGTTATCTTTGGTACTTTGGCAAACACAGCGATGCCGCCCTAGGCAGCCTCATCGAAAAACTAAAGGAAGGGCAATTTAAATATCTCTACTTTCATGTGCGCAGCGTCGATCAGCAGGGCAAGCTGATGCACAGCTATAAAGACAACGCTCTCAAGATAAATGCGCGCATTAAGGAGGCGATGCCCGGCGCCAAATCAATCGCCTGGATTTATGTGCAAAGCGTTTATTTGCAAGCGAAGCAAAAAACCACAGATATAAGTAAAGCCGAAATCAGAAAGAATATGGTGCAAGAGGCAAAATATCTTGTGGAAGAATGCGGCTTTGACGGCGTTCAATGGGACTATGAGTTTTATCCGTCGGGTAATAAAGATATGCTTGCCCTATTAGATGAAACAAGGCAGGCGCTGCCCCATGCCTTCATCTCGGTCGCCACACCATGCTGGTATCCGGGCACCCTCTGGGGCTTCTCAGACGCCGACTTCAAAGCACTCGCCGCCCACTGCGACCAGATAGCAGTGATGTGCTACGACACCTTCTTCTACTACCCGCGCGCCTATAGCTGGTTGGTGGCGCAGCAAGCCAAACATGTCACCCGCGGCTGCACCCTTGCCAACCAAGAAAGTAGCAAGCTCAGAGGTCAAGAAGGGCGCAAATGCACGGTTATACTGGGCTTGCCGGTTTATGACGAAGGCACATCCGGGCACCTGACCCACAGCGAAAATCTGCGCACAGCCTTGCATGGAGTCAACGCCGGACTCAACGAGCTGGCAAAGCGCGACCGCAGCCGGGGCAACACCAAAAAAGACAGCGACCACCCAGCCCGCAGCCTGGAAAGTTTCGAAGGGGTGGCGCCCTTCGCCGAATACACGATGGACGAGGGCGAATGGCGAGACTTCCAGAAATTCTGGGTCGCTCCTTAAGAGCCTGCAACAGTTGACATCTAAAGAGGTATCAGGGGGCTGGTCTGTGGTATTCTAAGAAATCCGACACCATCGGCACCCAGGGCGAGTGGCGAAATTGGCAGACGCGCTAGACTTAGGATCTAGTCCGCAAGGGTGGAGGTTCAAGTCCTCTCTCGCCCAGACATTCAATACTGATAAGGGTTTTCAGCCTCGGAGCATATCCGGGGCTTTTGCTTTTGGTTGGATTAATTTCTATTAGGTGACGCATAGGTGACGCTACAAGAAAGCAGTGCTTTTTCTAGCCAACGGTTTCACCTCGACTTAGGAGAGTAATAATCGCTGGCAAAGATTTCCTATTTACTGCCTGGCAAGATAGACGAAATCATCACTAACGCCAAGGCAATGCTTCCGCTCTAGCCTGATAGTTCTAAATGGTGCCCGACCTTTCGGGTTCTATAGCTAAAAGCTTGCCAGGCATAAGCAGTGCTCTATGCGTGATTCAGCTAGCGGGTCGACCTGGTTATTGCCCTTCGGTATGCCTAGATTGATTACCGCCTTGCATGGGTGAATCTCATACCTCTGCATTAGCTAAGAGCTTTTACCTTGCAGGGTATAGCCATAAAGCTATCTAGCTTTCCCTTGCATATGAGACTAATGAGTTAGTGGTTAAAATCAACAATAGATATCAGCTTATGGTGCATATTCAAAAATATGCACTTAAAAGGTTAGTACACTCTATGTGCATAATAAATTATGCACTTAAAAGGTTCTCTAATTCTTTGTGTGTTTTTTCCTTGCAAGGGATAGCTTCAAGAATATCGAGCTCATAACTCAACTCAAAGCATTAACCACAATATACGGTGACAGCGGTGACAACGGTGACAGCAACCTTGAAAGCCTTACCAGTCATAGGTTCTAGCTGTCACCCTATGTGGTGACAGCTAGATGACAGCGGTGACAGCACCTTACCACTATGCCAGGCAGGTCTAAGTAGAAGATAGTCGGTCATGCTCATTCCGCTCTCTTGTGCTCGGTTTAGTTAGTCCAAGTTACCGACTATCAAACGACACTAAGAACGCCTAAAACATTTTCTTCAATTTGAGTAAATCTTATCTTGAGTAATTGCCACCATTACAAACCTGCCAGGCATAAGCGTTTACGTCGCTCGGCAATCATAGGCGAGGTACTAAATAATAGGGGATACTCCTATTAAAACCCTGAATAATAGGGGACTCCCCTAATATCGAGCCTTGTCAAAACTAGCCCCTAGCTATAAAGTGGTATCACTCAACTGTAGACTTGGAGTCCGCAAACACTGATGGGGACTGAATTTTCTCATATTTGAGTGTTGCTAGTTTCTCTTGTTTGATATAGAGTATTAGCACGAACGAAATACTAACCGCATATTTTAAAGGAGCGCCTATGACAAGTGTTATCGGCTATATTCGCGTGTCTAGTGATGGACAAGCTAGTGATGGACAAGGCTTAGAGATACAAAGAGACGAGATAGAAAAATACTGCACTAGAAGCGGTATTGAATTAGTTCACATTTTTGAAGATGTTCAATCCGGTGAAAGTGCGGACAAGCGTAAGGGCTTACAAGCCGCTCTGAAGATGCTAGAGGTCGATTCTGTATCCGCGCTAGTAGTTCACAAGCAAGACCGATTTACCCGGTCTGTTTACGATGCAGAAGCCATTAAGCGGCAAATCAAAGCTATGGGCAAGAAGCTAATTTTCACTAGCGACCCTATTGACCTTAGCAGTGATGACGGCGAAATGATGTTCCAGTTTAAGGCTGTATTTGCTGAGTATGAACGCAAGCAAATCAACCGGAGATGTAAAGCCGGGCAGGCACGTAAAGCAGCTATGGGCGGTTATGCAGGTGGCCCGCCACCCTTTGGCTATGACGTGGCAAATGGCGAGCTTGTAAGGAACGAGCACCAACTAAAGATATTGGAAATCATGCAAGAGTTAAAAGGCTACGGCTATAAGTATGAATACATCTCCGATTACTTAAACTCTAGCGGCAGCACTACTAAACGAGGGCTAAAGTGGACGCCCCATAGTGCAAGGGTCTTGCTTGGGCGCAGACCTTTTCTTAAGCTGAGACTGCCAGCATGAAGATGGAAGGACTAGACGAAGATTATTCCCCTGATATCGAGATAGTAAAACTGCTCAATGCTAAGGGTGTTTACTCTATTGAACAACTAGCCACTATTCTTGATGTAGATATCGAGCAAGCAGAATTGCTAGTAACCCCCGCCTATCTGCTTTACGGCTCGGCTTGCGATAACATTCCCTATCTTTTGTTGATTCACTTCCTTGGTCTCGATATACCATGGCTAGTAAAGAAGATAGTTAGAATTGAAAGGCGATACAACCGCCCTCAACTTTCATTGCTCACTTTCAATAATATGGGTGACAGCGGTGACAGCGGTGACAGCAACCCTAAAACCCTTGCGCTGTAATGGTTCTAGCTGTCACCCTATGCGGTGACAGCTAGGTGACACCGCATAGGGTGACAGCTACCCTTCATTTCTGCCAGGCAGGTATCAGCCGGATTGGTGAGACTATACGAAACTTTCCACTGTTAGAACCTGGCAGGATGAATAAGGCTCTAGAATCTTGCTGCATTTAGTATGAGCGCATACCTCTATCAATAGAGCACTGAACCCAAGCATTACCTCTTACAGTTTCCGAAACTAGAGCCATACTGACGCATCCACCTTGCAAGGGGATAAAGCTAATCACTTCAACAATTACCGCTAACCCTGACAATCGGCAATTCTATCTATTGGCTTATTTGGTCACCGACTAGGCAGGCAGCTATAAATCTTCCGGCATAGTCGAATCACCTAAACAAGCGCATACCCGGCAAGAGTTAGAAGCCTGGACAATCATCTAAAGTACCGACAAAATTATCGAGTCTCAGTCATCGCCCGGCGAGCTTGCAGTAAACCGGCCCGCCTAATGCTTAAGTCTACCCTTGTAATTCTTGAGCAAAGCAGACCATACCACTAGCCGAAATCAACCAACCCTATATGCTTAAACAATAGATATTAGGCTTTTGCGCCAAGGCACGGGTACCCCATAAATAAATCAATCCTGCCAGGCTTCTTATGGTTAAGCTAAGCTTGTCGACCTATGGCATTTTCTGTAATGCCCTGAGCGCTTGCTTTTGTTCTTCATCCCTTTGCCTCATTTCCAAGGCTTGGATATCAGGGTCATACTCGATAGGTGATACGTTAATCAAATTGCTTATCATCAGAGTAACCCAGTCAGGCGCTTGCTGTACTTCGCCAGTGTAATCAGCCATTTCATTAGCCCTTATAGATGGTGCCTGCCTTGCAGTGTAAAGTAAATTCGACAAGCACTAAAGTGTCATAAACTATCTTATTTCCGTATCGCGTTAATTAACGATGTAATCTCTTTATTTTTGGGGTAGCCTATTCCCTTATTTTTGGGGTAGCCTTATTCGTCGATATCATCAAGGTACCGGTATAGCAAAATTGGCTAGTAGTCTATATTTCATATTCAATCCCACTCAGTATGACGAGAGGGGGTAGGCTACGGGAAATAAAGGGATACCTTCACTCAATTCTATGGATACCTTAGAGGAATTAGCCCCCGGCTTACTTGATACCGGGGGAGGTACTAAAAGCCAAGCTAGTTTCTACGCATAGGCTTATAAACTCTATTGCTTGCTCTACTTGGCGATGGTTCAGAACTGGCAGTATCATCCTCAGTGCCGGTATCTCTGGATAAGCCTTTTGGCAGTTTGTTCAAAGCGCCAAGATTACCCAAGCTCTCGACGTAGAAATCGCCTACTTGCTTACCGGTTACTCCTAGCTTGGCTATAGACTCAGCCAAAGCGGGCGGCATTCGTAGCCACCTCTGGACGGTTTCCATCTTGCCTCCTTTCTCATTAGCTATAACCGCCTCTACGTTACCCTTAAGGCTTACTCTAATAATCGGTATAGCGCTAATGCGAGTAGTCAGATATCTAGCCCTAGAGATAGCGGCATCGCAATCAATCTTTATAGCCTTAAGAGCGCTAAGCGATAAATTCTCGTTCCGCATAGCTGCTAACAGTCGTTGAGCATACGCATTAGCCAAGTTAAGCTCAATGACTAGCAGGTTAAGCTGAGACTGCGCGAGTGTTTGCAGTAACTCAGTGTTACCAGTTTGGTATATAGTTCTCTGTAAGTCCCAGTTTTCTCTCTTAGCCACTTCGGTAAGATAGTTCCGACTAACGCCATCAAATAGAGCGTATAGCTTCCTGAATGAGATATTGCTAGACACGTACAGTTCCCTAGCTGCTACAAGTTGCTTGGAGACTTTATCAAGTGATTTCCAGCTAGGTTCCTTCTTGTCTCTTGCTTTGGTTGTTTTTGGTTCGTCGCTTCCGTTCATTTGTTGACCTCTGGATTGATGTGATAAAAAGCACCGCCGCCAGTGCTTGGACTCGGCTGTGATTCGCCGATATAACCGCGCTCGTAAAGAACACCGAGGGCATCATTAAGTCGCGTTACTGGACACTTGCTAAACCGCCCAAGCCGCTGTAACTCCCGGCGAGTAATCGTATCCCGCCCGGCAAGATGGGAAGCAATATAACGGGCATCACCATGCCCCGCCTGGTCGCCTGCCATCTGCCCGAAAATCAAAGCAGCGTGACCAATCAGCGCTCGGCATAATTCGACTGCTCCTGCCATCTGGCCGGCACCGATAACGGTATCACCGGTCCAATGCTCGGCAACGTGGAATAGCCCAGCGATACGTAAAGCTTGCCCCGGCAGCTTGGCAGTCCAATCTTGGAAGTCGGCGAAGTCGCCGCCTACCCCTTGCCGGTCTTCGACCCATTGCGCAAAGTCGAAATAGACCTCCCTGGCATCGGCGCTAAGGTTCAGCCTGACAACTTCAGCGGGCGCAAGGTCGAGAAGCGCTTTTAGATTGTAGTGGCAAACCGCCTTGACGCCTTCGCCCACGGGCACGTATGCTCGAACATCCCGCTTGCCAATGTTCGACGGCGGGCAGGCGTACAGGAAGCGCCCAAGAGCGCCCTGCCCCCTGAGTCTCGCCTTACTGCCCCTGGCAAGGCTTGCCACTACTTCCGGTTGCACCATTAGCCCAAAAGTAAGCAAGGGGCACGCGAGAAAGACCTCGCGGCTTGCTCGGCTTACCCTGACAGGTGAGCCACACCAAGCTTGCAGAAGCGCGTCAATGTTGGCTTTTCCGTCGTTATACAAACCCGTGATGACATCGAAGATGCCACCTTCATCTGCCAAGACCGCCATCTTCTCACCATGTTTCGCTAACTCACCTTGGAGCGCTTCCGGGGTTATGTCTCCCACAAACAGCTTCGGCGCGAGCACCGGCTTGGCGTCAAGTTGTTCTTGCAAGCCTGCGATTTGCTGCAATAAATCAGTAGGGCTGGACTCCTTCGCTGCCTGAACTTGTAAATCCGCAAGGCGCTTTTTATTGATAACTCGCCTCGCCTCATCTTCATACACGAGAGTTTGAAGCTTATCTCTCTGGTCGCTCTCCCACTCGGTAAGCGGCGCACGCATGGCGCTAAGAATCGCCGTCTTTCGGCTACCGGGCGGCATTGAAACAAGCGCCCAAATGTTGAGGGATTCAACATAATCGGCACCGCCAAAAGGTGCGACTACAAACTTGCCCTGGCAAGCGGTAGCCAGCACTGCCAGCGCCATCATTACCGAAGCGTCGGCGGGTGTTTGCGTCGAGGCTGAGACTGCCCGGCAGTAATCGCCAAGCCACTTAGGCAGGCAATCAACTGGTAGGGGTGGCGGCGTTAACTCGCCATCGTCGAATGGTTGAAACTGGTTAAACGTGCCCCCTGTCTCATTTTCATCTATACGAATGTCTTTAAATTGTGGTATTATCTTCACCGGAAATCACCTCGAGATACGAATCATAAAAATCACCAAGAGCGCCCGGAGACTTGCATTCGCCGGGTGTTCTGTTTTGTTGTTTCGCCTTGCGCATGAAAGCCACCGCCGCTTTTCGTCCGGCTTCATCAGCATCGGCATAAAAGTGAACGCGCCTAATGTGGTCTGGCAATTCCACAAACTCAGCCAGCGATGCCGATAGGCAGGACCACACAGGCTTATTGAAAAGCGCTCTAGCCGCTAGGGCAGTTTCGATGCCCTCTGCCAAGCCGACTTCTTCACCTGCCAGGCACAGGCGAATAGTGCCACCTTTGGGCGAGCCGATTATTTTTTTTGGACTGGCTACGGGTGCCTTTTGCCCGGCAAGCAGATAGGTCAGATGAACGGCGATTACCTCACCCGACTTACTTCTAATCGGAGCCACCATTGCGGCATAGTGCCCGGTAATAACCGGCTTGCCATCTGCGTCTTGCTCATAATATGGAAGCCGGTCTATGCATCGAAGCTCAAAGCCAAGTAACTCGACCGGCAGCTTGCGAGTTTCGACGAGATAGCGCCACGCCTCGCTTTCGGGGTGCAGTATCTTGGACTGGGCGATGATTTGCCGCGCCCTCTGAATCTTGGCGGTTGAGTCGGGTTCCTTGCGGGGAGCAAGCACCGGAGCGGGTTTGCTGACTATCCCGCCGCCAATATCCTGCGCCTCCTTGAAGCCACAGCCGTATACCTTGCGAATTAGGTCGATGGCATCGCCGCCACCGCACCCCCGGCAGAAGTGCCGCCCGTTGGGGAAAAGCGTGAATCGGTCACGCCCGCCACAGGCTGGGCAAGGTTTACCTTTTCGCGGGCTGTCGTCGATACCCGCCACCGCTAGCGATACCACGGGTCAACAACACTGCATGAGGAAGGCCGCCCGGGCGCTGTCGCCCCGGCGCAGCGCAGCGCGAGCGGCGCGGCCGGTCTCGCCTCGGTAGCCATGCGCCATCCGCCAAAGCGTCGCCCAGCTCGGGGGGTTGGCTTCCAAGCGCAGCAATTTTTCAAAAAGGTCGGAAAGGTGGGTCGACTGCTCAAACGCGGTTTCGACGTAATGTGCCGTTACGATGCACTCGCGCGAAAAAACGCTCGCGAGGAGCTTATCCAAATCGCGCACATCGCCGGGACGAAATCCAGACCCCGCGAGCTTTTCGGCGACCGCTTGGCGGAATTTTTTCTGTGCCCCGCGCAGTTCGCGCCGATTATCGACCAGTCGCGACAAGTCGTTAAAAACCCCCGCCAATTCACGAAACACCGCATCATTAGCCATTTCTAGCGACCTCCGAAGTCGAGGAGACCACGCGGTCGGCGATGAATTGCTCCAAATCGTCGACCTTATAGAAAACCCGCCGCCCAACTTTAACGAAGCGAGGCCCGCCGCCACGAACACGCGCGGCTCTAAGCCAGGCAACCGAAAAACCGAAACGGCTCGCGACTTGCGCCTCATTTAGCATCGCCGGTAGTTGCATATCTGAAATCCTCTCAACGGGTACTCCCCTATGCTAAACTGAGTACTGGCAGCGCTCGAACAAGCAACCGTAACACAACCGTAACGCCAAGGATAAAATATGCCCAAGAAGCCCGCCAACTCAAGCGTTGCAGAATTTAGTGCATTTTATTGGACG